>JACCDG011711323.1_pt1 | contig 26893 bp, 25 predicted proteins | sample 7442471 | NCBI WGS metagenome assembly JACCDG01 (sample SAMN15323444, study PRJNA562643) | freshwater metagenome | isolation source: river surface water | place: USA:Blue River Watershed | collected 2017-08-17 | reverse complement strand
GCCCTGTTTGCCTATAGCCGGCAATTTCCTGACTATGCGATGGCAGCTTTACTGCTTGCGAGTATTGCCAACACTGCCGGCAGCATGACCAGTTATGCCGCCGGACGCTGGTTCAAGCCACCACAAACCGGCCGTGCAATGGGCTGGTTGCAGCGTTGGGGTTGCGGAACCTTGTTGCTGGCCTGGTTGCCGCTGATTGGCGATGCGCTGTGTCTGGCCGCAGGGTGGCTGCGTTTTCCCTGTTTGCTTTCGGTTGTGCTGATTTTTGCCGGAAAATGTGCGCGTTATTGCGCAATTATTTGGTTTGTTGTTTGATAAACCCTTTGAATTGTATTGTTTTTCTAAGATTTTTTTTCAGATAGACGGCGAATCCGGTAAAATTCACCAATTACTTCTGCTTTGCACAACTTCTGGATAGAAGATCAGCCCGCTATGAATGCTCGATTGCGCGAAATACCCTATAACTACACCTCTTTCTCAGACCGCGAAATTGTTATTCGCATTCTGGGTGAAGCTGCCTGGTCACAGCTGGACGCTCTGCGTGCCGAACGCAAGACCGGCCGTTCTGCCCGCATGTTGTTTGAAGTGCTGGGTGATATCTGGGTCGTGCAGCGCAACCCCTACCTGCAGGACGATCTGCTGGAGAACCCGAAACGTCTGACCGCGCTGGTCGAGGCGATGCGCCATCGTCTGGGTGAAATCGAACAGCGTCGTCAGGGCAACCCGCAAGTGGGTGAGTTGTTGCGTGCAGCCGACGCCGCTGTCGGCCATTTTCATATGTGGTTCGACGAAGTCCGCCGCATGCGCGCCAAGGTGCAAAAGCGCCTGAACGGCATCACCCGCAAGGACAACGTGCTGTTCGACGGTCTGGCGCGTGTCTCGCATGTGACCGATGCCACCGACTGGCGCGTTGAATACCCGTTTGTGGTGCTGAGCCCGGATACCGAGGCAGAAATCGCGCCGATGGTGAAGGCGTGTATCGAGCTTGGCCTGACCATCATTCCGCGCGGCGGTGGCACTGGCTACACCGGCGGTGCCGTGCCGCTGACACCGTATTCGGCGGTGCTGAATACCGAGAAGCTGGATATCCACAATGGCGTGGAATACATCGACCTGCCGGGCCTGGAAGGCAAGCGTGCCACCATTCTGTGTGGTGCAGGCGTAGTGACTGCCCGCGTTTCGGAAGCCGCTTCGGCTGCTGGCTTGGTGTTCGCCGTTGACCCGACTTCGGCTGAGGCTTCGTGTATCGGCGGTAACGTTGCCATGAACGCCGGCGGGAAAAAAGCCGTGTTGTGGGGCACCGCGCTGGATAACCTGGCCAGCTGGAAAATGGTTGATCCGGATGGTAACTGGATGTTTGTGGAGCGCCTGGAGCACAACTACGGCAAGATCCACGATATCGATCTGGCCAGGTTCCGCGTCACCAAGCTCAAGGAAGACGGCAAAACCAGGATCAGCGAAGAAATCCTCGAGATTCCCGGCAAGAAATTCCGCAAGGTCGGCCTGGGCAAGGATGTAACCGACAAGTTCCTCGCTGGCTTGCCAGGCGTACAGAAAGAAGGCACCGACGGCATCATCACCTCGGCGCGCTTCGTGCTGCACCGCATGCCGAGCCAGATTCGCACCGTGTGCCTGGAGTTCTTCGGCGAAGTGTCGCGCGCCACGCCGGCGATTGTCGAAATCAAGAATTACCTCGACCAGCATCCGCTGGTGCAGCTGGCGGGCCTGGAGCACCTCGACTGGCGTTATGTGCGTGCCGTGGGTTACGCCACCAAGGCCAAATCGCGTGGTCGACCAAAAATGGTGCTGATCGCCGATATCGTTTCGGATGACGAAAACGCAGTGGGCGAAGCCGCCAGCCAGGTGGTACGTCTGGCCAATGCGCGTGCCGGTGAAGGCTTTATTGCCGTCACGCCGGAAGCGCGCAAGAAATTCTGGCTGGATCGTTCGCGTACTGCCGCGATTGCCCGCCACACCAATGCCTTCAAGATCAACGAAGACGTGGTGATTCCGCTGGATCGCCTCGGTGATTATTCGGACGGTATCGAGCGTATCAATATCGAGCTGTCGATTGCCAACAAGCTCAAGTTGCTGGATCAGCTGGCGCAGTTCTTCCATGGCAGCCTGCCGGTGGATGGCAGCGACGCGCCAAACCTGAGCAATGCCGAACTGTTGGGTGACCGCCGCGATGCCGCACTGCAGATGATTGAAAAGGTGCGTGAACGCTGGCAGTGGATTTTCGACAATCTCGATGCCGCATTCGAGATGTACCTGACCGGCTATCCTGGCGCGCCGCTGGAAAAAGATCTGGCACAGGAAGAAACGCCGCAGAGTGTGTTCCATGCGTTGCGTGATTTCGTGTTGCGCGTGAGCTGGAAACGCGAAGTGCTGGCCGAGCTGGAACAGTTGTTCTCGGGCAAGACCGATCAGCCGATCATCAAGGCCGTGACAGCGATTCACCAGAAAGTGCTGCGTGGCCGTGCTTTTGTTGCGCTGCACATGCATGCGGGTGATGGCAATGTGCATACCAACCTGCCGGTGAACTCCGACGACTACGAAATGCTGCAGACCGCACATAAGGCAGTGGCGCGTATCATGGAACTGGCGCGTGGCCTGAATGGCGTGATTTCGGGTGAGCACGGTATCGGCATCACCAAGCTGGAGTTCCTGCAGGAAGACGAAATCAGCCCGTTTGTTGACTACAAGAAACGTATTGATCCGAACGGCCACTTCAACAAGGGCAAGCTGTTGCCGGGCGCCGACCTGCGCAATGCCTACACGCCGTCGTTCGAGTTGCTGGGTGTTGAATCGCTGATTCTGGAACAATCGGACATTGGCAAGATCGCTGATTCGGTGAAGGATTGCCTGCGTTGTGGCAAGTGCAAGCCGGTATGTTCGACGCACGTGCCGCGCGCCAATCTGCTTTATAGCCCGCGCAACAAGATTCTCGGCGTGGGTCTGCTCACAGAGGCATTCCTCTACGAAGAACAGACGCGCCGTGGCGTCAGCCTCAAGCATTTTGACGAGCTGGGTGATGTGGCAGACCATTGCACGGTATGCCACAAGTGTCTGAACCCCTGCCCGGTGAAAATCGACTTTGGCGATGTGTCGATTGCGATGCGTAATTTCCTGCGCAAGACTGGCAACAAGAAATTCAATCCGGGTACTGCCGCCGCGATGGCATTCCTCAATGCCAAGGATCCGACTGCAATCAAGCTGATCCGCAAGAGCATGATTGAATGGGGCTACAAGGCACAACGCTTCGGCACCAAGCTGTTTGCACCTGCTGCGAAGGCACAGACTTCGGCGCCGCCGTCGACGGTCGGCAAACCGGCGGTCAAGGCACAGGTGGTGCATTTCTTCAACAAGGCAATGCCGGGCAATCTGCCGAAGAAAACCGCGCGAGCCTTGCTGGATATTGAAGATGCCAGCATCGTGCCGGTGATCCGTGATCCGAAGAAAGCGGCGGACGAATCGGAAGCGGTGTTCTATTTCCCCGGCTGCGGTTCCGAGCGTCTGTTCAGCCAGGTGGGCCTGGCTACGCAGGCAATGCTGTATCACGTTGGTGCAACCACCGTGTTGCCTCCGGGTTACCTGTGCTGCGGTTATCCGCAAACGGCGGGCGGCAACGAGGACAAGGGCCAGCAGATCACTACCGAAAACCGGGTGTTGTTCCACCGTGTGGCGAATACGCTCAACTACCTGGATATCAAGACCGTGATCGTGTCTTGCGGTACCTGTATGGATCAGCTGCTGAAGTACCAGTTCGAGCAGATTTTCCCGGGTTGCCGCCTGCTGGATATCCACGAATATCTGCTGGAAAAAGGTGTCAAGCTGGATGGTGTGGATGGCGTGAAATACATGTATCACGAGCCCTGCCACACCCCGATGAAGACCTATCAGGGTATCAAGGTGGTCAACGAACTGATGGGCGACAAGGTGAATCTGTCGGATCGCTGTTGTGGTGAAGCTGGCACGTTGGCGGTCAGCCGTCCGGATATTTCCACCCAGGTGCGCTTCCGCAAGCAGGAAGAGCTGGAGAAGGGGGTGGCGGCGATTCGCAAGGAAGGCGCCACTTCGCAGGTAAAGGTGCTGACCTCCTGCCCGGCCTGTCTGCAGGGCCTGTCGCGTTACGACAACGACACCGGCACCACTGCCGATTACATCGTGATCGAAATGGCGAAGAAGATTCTTGGCGAGCAGTGGCTGGTGGATTACGTGGGCAAGGCTAATAACGGCGGGATTGAGCGAGTGCTGTTGTAAAGCGGCTACGTAAATCTACGGATAGCCGTCATTTTATGTACTTGTAATAATTGCCGCCCTCGGGCGGCAATTTTTTTGTATAATTAAAGGCTAATAAACAAGGAGGGGCGCGATGTCCATCTGTATCTTCACCACTGGCGGCACCTTCGATAAGGTCTATTTTGATGCCAAGAGTGACTACCAGATCGGTGAGCCCATGGTGGGGGATATTCTGCGGGAAGCCGGCGTACTGGAGCCATGCCGCGTTGAGTCTATCCTGAAGAAAGACAGCCTGGAGTTGACCGACGAAGATCGGGCCCTGATCAGCCGCAGTGTCGCCAACGCGCCGGAACAGCGTATCCTGATCATCCACGGCACCGACACCATGCCGCAGACTGCGGAAGCATTGCGTGTGGTCGGTGGTAAAACCATTGTATTGACCGGTGCCATGAGCCCGGCGCGCTTTCGTAACAGCGATGCGACATTCAACACCGGTTTTGCCATTGGGGCGCTGCAGGCTTTGCCGCATGGTGTATACATCGCCATGAATGGCCGGGTTTTCGAAGCCGGTAAAGTGCGCAAGAATCTGCAACTGGGCTGTTTCGAAGCTGTGTAATACACATCAACAAAATTGCCGACATTGATAACTGATCGGAAACGGGTGTTGCCTTATGGCGTGTGAATTGTGTCAACAGCAGGGTGGAGAAATGATCTGGCAAAGCCCTTTATGCCGGGTGGTGCTGGTCGATGATCCTTATTACCCAGGCTTCTGCCGCGTGATTCTCAATCGCCATGAAAAGGAAATGACCGATCTGCCGCAGGCTGAATCCGAACACGTGATGCAGGTGGTATTTGCGGTTGAACGTGTGCTGCGCCAGTTGCTGCAGCCGGAAAAAATCAATCTGGCCAGTTTCGGCAACATGACACCCCATGTGCATTGGCATGTGATGCCGCGTTTTGCCGATGACCGGCATTTTCCACAACCCCTGTGGGGCCCGGTGCAGCGCGATGGCGCGGTGCACGGCCTTCCTGATCTGCTGCCGCAATTGCGCCAGCAGCTTGCCCTTGCTCTGAATACAGGCCTGACCCATGAGTGAACTGCCCGCATTGCCCGAGCTCAATCCGCTGATCAAGCCGGAATTTACCGACCAGCGCAGCTGCCGCCAGTGGCTGGCGCTGCTGCCGATGATCAACGTGCCGCAGGCTCACCGCGAGTTGCTGGCCGCGCTGACCGACCTGACGCAGGTGGCGCTGGAGCCGCTGGAGCGCCTGAAAACACTGGAAATGCTGCGTGAAAACATCATTTTCCTGCAGGATGCCAACGCCAGGAAGTACATGGGCAAACCCATGCCGCTTGCCGCGCAAGAGCTGAACGCCTGGCAGGCGAATGTGGCCATGTGGCAGGTGCTGGCCAGTTCGTATCAGATCGTGCTGCAGGATTGCCTGCAAGGCGAGGCCAGTGTCAAGGAGCATGCCGCGCTGGTCAATCATCGTTGTATTCGTTACACCGGACTGGCAATTCGCGAACACGCGCTGGCGTATCGTTCCGTCCCGGTCAGCCTGTGGCAGGCATTGCACGGTTTCTATCTGGTATCTGAAGCCGGCTGGGCTTTACGGGGGGTCAAGGATAGCCAGAACACCAATGCCCAGGCCAGCAGTTGCACTGCTGCCTACGTGCAGGCCTTGCTGCTGGATACGGTACGCCCCAGCGGCAACTCCGCCAAACTGATGTTGTGGCTGGATCGTCTGCTTGATCGCTGGGCCAATTATGTGACTGTGCACAAGGAAATGATCGGCGCCGCCACCTCGCAGGTATCTGTCGATCTGGATGGTGCCGGCATCTTGCATCAAACGCCCCCTAAAGCGGCCCGTGCACGTTATCTCGACACCAGCCAGCTGGCCAAGAGTATTGCCAAGCGCATCAAGCTGCTGCGCATGGGCGAGGCCCCATCACAACTGGGCCTGGGTGAAGAGTTTGTCGCCGATGTCTGTATCAGCGTCATGGTCAGCTGCTTCCAGCAATGGTGCAAGGGAGGTGAAGAGCGCGCCTATCAGCGCCGCACGGCGTCGGGTTCGGCGCAGGTGGTGTGCTCGCTGGATTCGATTTTTCATTGCCTCACCGGCCGGCCCTTACCGCAAGAGTCGGTGTCGCAGGTGCGCGGGCAGAACATTACCGCGATCCAGATGTTCGGCCATTCCGGCCTGGCCTCGGCGGATGCCGCGCAAATTCCTCCCTGTCCGTCCGAGCAATGGGGCATATTTGACCAGAGTGCCTTTGGTTTTGGCCTGAGCCGCGCAGCCGGTGCGGGTATGCGTGTCGCACACAATCAACTGCTGGCGGTGCGTCCGGACGATGCAGCGGGGTTCAGTGTGGGTATGGTGCGCTGGATTGCCCTGTCGGAAGATGATGAATTGTCGATCGGCCTGCGCATGTTGCCTGGCCTGCCCAAGGCAGCGGCAATGCGGGCAGTCGGCCTGAGCCCGACAGGTAGCGACAACCTGGTACCAGCCTTGTGGTTGCCAACCATGGCTGCATTGCGCACACAGGAAAGCCTGCTGGTGCCGATTGGCTGGTTCAAGCAAGGCCGCATTGTGGAAATTTTTATCGGAGAACAGGGTAAGCGTCTGCGTTTTGAAAGCCTGATCGAGCGGGGCCCGGATTTCGAGCGTATCAGCTTCAGCAACGCCTGAGTGTTTTCTGGCGCAATAAAAAAAACGGCCGGGGTTTCCGGCCGTTTTTTATTGCCGCATGTCGATCAGTGTTTGCCAGTGCTGCCAAAGCCGCCGGCGCCACGCTCGCTCTGATCAAAATTATCGACCAGGTTAAATTGCACCTGTACCACCGGCACAATCACCATCTGCGCGATCCGCTCCAGTGGCTGAATGGTGAAGCTTTCCTTACCACGATTCCAGCACGAAACAAAAATCTGCCCTTGATAATCGGAGTCGATCAGCCCCACCAGATTGCCGAGCACGATACCGTGTTTGTGGCCCAGCCCCGATCGCGGGAGGATCATGGCCGCCAGTTTGGAATTATCCAGATGAATTGCAATACCGGTCGGAATCAGCTTGGTTTCGCCCGGGTGGATATCCAGCGGCACATCGAGACAGGCGCGCAGATCGAGGCCAGCGGCGCCATCGGTGGCGTAGGCCGGCAGATTTTCGTGGATACGTGCATCAAGGATTTGCAGGTCAACAGTGGTCATGATGGGTTCCGGAAGGTTTATTCAGATGCGAGCATCTCGGCAACGTGCCGGATCAGTTCGCGTGCAATTTGTTTTTTGGGTGCGCGTGGCAGCGGGTGCTGGCCGGCATCGTCGAGCAGGATCACCTCATTGTCGTCGGCGCCCAGCGCGTTTTGCACCAGATTGGCCACCAGCAGCGGGATATTCTTGCGACGGCGTTTTTCGTCGGCATATTGCAGCAGATTCTGGCTTTCGGCGGCAAAACCGACACAGAATGGCGCCGCCGGCAGGCTGGCAACGGTGGCGAGGATATCCGGATTCGGCGTCAGTTCGATAGTCAGGTCGGCGTCGCTTTTCTTGATCTTGTGTTCGCTACGGTTTTTCACCGCGTAATCGGCCACCGCCGCCACGCCGATGAAAATATCCGCTGTACCGATTTGCTGCAGCACCGCCTGCAGCATGTCCTGCGCGCTTTGTACGTTGATGCGGTTTACGCCCATCGGCGCGGCCAAGGCCGTTGGCCCGCTCACCAGCGTCACCTTGGCACCGGCTTCAATCGCGGCGCGGGCAATCGCATAACCCATCTTGCCCGAGCTGGAATTGGTAATGCCACGCACCGCATCAATCGGCTCGAAGGTCGGGCCGGCGGTAATCACCACCTGTTTGCCGTGCAGCGGCTTGGGCTGGAAGAAATTCTCCACCAATTCAAACAACTGCTCCGGCTCCAGCATGCGGCCGTCGCCAACTTCGCCGCAGGCCTGCTCGCCACAGCCGGGGCCGAGGATGGCGATGCCATCCTGGCGCAGTAGCGCCACGTTGCGCTGGTTGGCCGGGTTCTCCCACATCTGCAGGTTCATCGCCGGCGCCACCAGTAAGGGGCAATCGCGTGCCGAACACAGCGTCGACAGCAGATCATCCGCCGCTCCGTGTGACAGTTTGCGCAGAAAATCAGCGCTGGCCGGGGCGATCAGGATTGCATCGGCATCGCGTGACAGATCAATATGCGGCATGCCGTTTGCGATGCGTTTATCCCATTGGTTGGTAAACACCGGCTGCCCCGACAAGGCCTGAAACGTTGCCGGGCCGACAAACTCGCTGGCGGCATCGGTCATTACCACCTGCACCGTGTAACCGGCTTTCACCAGCAGGCGCGTCAGTTCCGCCGATTTGTAGGCGGCAACGCCGCCGGTGATGCCGAGCAGGATGGTTTTGTGGTTGTGCGACATGGGCCACGCCGAAGCAAAAAGATGGCGCAAGTTTACCGCAAGGGCAGGGGGCGGCCAAATTGATCATGGTTTTGTTGGCGGGAGTGCGACGTGTGCCTGTTCTGCGGATTGAGTGGCAAGGCTGCACGCCGCTCTGGTATTGGCCTGCAGACCAGACTGTGAGGCAATGTGGGTGCGGCTTGCAGCGCAATGGCCTGTTGTCGCAACTAAACCTGCATTTCCCAGGGTATTGGTCGATAACTCAAGCATACGTCGGAGAACCCCGTTGAATATCGAATCCGCCCCTCACACCAAATTAGCCACACAGCAGGCGCTGCGCCTGCGACGCTTGTACCTGGCCTTTGGCTCGTATGGCTTTACGTTGCTGTTGACCTTGTCGTGCTGGCATCTGGGGTTTTTTGCCTGGCCGGTGGTGGTGGCGTATCTCGCCTTGATGATTCCGATCAATCTGGCGTTTTATATCGCAATCCGTTCCGGTTTCAATTTGCGTTTTGCCGATCCAAGTCTGACGTTTGCGCAGTTGCTGGCGTCGATCTTGCCGGTGTTTTACGTGATGTTTCATGCCGGGCCGGCGCGCGGGGCATTTTTATTGCTGGCGGTGTCGGCATATCTCTATGGCTTGTTCCAGTTTCGTACCCGGCAGTTCATGGCGATGACTTTGCTGGCGCTGTCTGGCTACGCGGCGATGATTGCCTTGCTGGCGGTTTACCAGCCGACGCAGGTGGAGTTGCGGGTGGAAATGCTGATGGGGGTGGCGTTTGCCGTGACGCTGCTGCAGATCAGTATTCTCGGCGGCTATATTGGCAAGTTGCGGCGCAAGCTCAATACCAAGAATAGCGAGCTGGAGGCGCGTAACCAGGAGATGGAGGTGGCGCTGCAGACAATACGCGATATGGCAATCCGCGATGAACTCACTGGCGTATTCAATCGCCGCCATCTGCGCGACGTATTACGGCTGGAGAGTATGCGCACCGACCGCCATGGCGGCGCGATGTCGCTGTGTATGCTGGATATCGATTTCTTCAAAAATGTGAATGAAGACTATGGCCATCTGGCGGGCGATCTGGTGTTGAAACGGGTGGCGGAAATTGCCCAGGCCGAATTGCGCCAGACCGATGTATTGTGCCGTTATGGTGGCGAAGAATTTGCCATCCTGCTGCCGCAAACGCCGTTGGCAGGAGCTCGTATCACCGCCGAGCGCATCCGCCTGGCGGTTGAACGCAGCCGTTATTACGCGGTAGATACCGAACTGCGGGTGACCGTGTCGCTGGGCGTGGCGGAATATATTCGCCACGAAGATCCGGACCGGATGTTTCAGCGCGCTGACGACGCCTTGTATCGGGCGAAAGAAAGTGGCCGCAACCGGACGATGGCGGCGGGTTTGATGGTGGCGGTGTGATTGGCTGCCCGGACGTCTGCTCAACGTCGTCGATGGCGATTGACGCTGAGTCGGACTGAAGTCCGACCCACGGAGATAGGCGTGTTTTAACCGCCGGTCATCGACATGAACCGCACCAGCTTTAGCGGCTGCTCGCGGAATTCATGGCGTTCCGGTTTCAGTTCAATTGCGTCGCGGATCGCGGTTTCGATTTCGGCATCGCTGGCACCTCCGCGCAGCAGCGGGCGGAATTCGTAGCGTTCTTCCTGGCCCAGACACATGTACAAGGTGCCATCCACCGACAACCGCACGCGGTTGCAGGTGGCGCAGAAGTGCTGCGAAATCGGCGTGATGAAACCGACATTGAACTGGCCGTCAGCCGAACCCAGATAACGCGCCGGCCCCGCACCCAGTGGCGTGCTGTGTTCGATCAGGCCGTATTTGTGTTTCAGGCGGTCGGCAATCGGTTGCAGATCCAGATACTGGGTGTTGCGGCCGGTGTCACCCATCGGCATGGCTTCAATCAGGCGCAGGATAAAACCATGTTCGTGACAGAACTCGACCATATTGTCGATTTCGTCGTCGTTTTCGCCTTTCATCGCCACCATATTGATCTTGATAGGCGCGAAGCCTGCACTTTTGGCTGCAAGCAGGCCAGACATCACTTTTGAATAGCTGTCGCGGCCGCAGATCTTGGCAAAACGTTCGGCTTTCAGCGAATCGAGGCTGACATTGATGCGGCTGATACCCGCCTGTTTCAGCGCGTCGGCATGACGATCCAGCTGGGTGGCATTGGTTGAAAGCGAGAGATCGCGCAGGCCGGGCAGGGCGGACAATCGCCCGGCAAGCTCGGGCAGGTTGCGCCGCAACAGCGGTTCGCCGCCGGTGATGCGCACGCGACCCACGCCAATGCGGGCAAAAATGCCGATCAGGCGTTCCAGTTCATCGAAAGTCAGCCAGTGTTCCGGCTCTTCAAAATCGCGGAAACCTTTCGGCATGCAATAGCTGCAGCGCAGGTCGCAGCGGTCGGTGACTGACAGGCGCAGATAGTCGATATGTCTGCCGAAGCGATCAATCAGCTTGCTCATGTCAGTCTCCCTGTCTGGCGCCCTGCGTGGTGGCGTAATGAATTACAGCAGGGCTGTTTCAGAAACGATTATGCCATCTTCGTCAACGTAGACGAATTGACCCGGCTCAAAGGTAACACCGGCAAATGTCACGGCCACGTTCTTGTAGCCCGCGCCCTGCTTGATGCTCTTCAGCGGGTTGGTGTTCAGTGCACGCACGCCGATGTCGATGCCGTTGATCACGCCCGAATCGCGGATGCAGCCGTAAACAATGATGCCTTCCCAGCCGTTTTTCTGAGCCATGGCTGCGATCAGATCGCCCACCAGCGCACAACGCAGGCTGCCGCCGCCATCGACCACCAGCACTTTGCCCGTGCCCGGCTCGGACAACATATCGCGTACAAAAACGTTGTCCTCGAATACTTTAACGGTCTGAATCTGGCCATGGAAGCGGGCTTTGCCGCCATAAGCCTGGAACATCGGGGTGGCTACCTTAACCTTGCCTTCGTTTTCGTCGCACAGGTCGGGAGTCTGGAATGTCATCTGTTTTTCCTTAATGCGGGTGTTGATGTGAAGCCGGGCGTCAGTGTGCCAGCCCTTTAAGCCACTGAGTATAAAGCCGCCCGGCCACGGCGTGTAGTGCTTCGAGCCTTTGCTGCATGTCGATCTGCATCTGTTGCGGCTGTTGCACCGTTGGAATCGGGTTGGCGGCAATTTCGCCAGCACCGCTTTCGCACCAGTCCAGAATCATGTCTGCGGTCATTTCCACATGGCACTGCATGCCCAGATGTTTGCCCAGAGCAAAGGCCTGATTGGCACAGTCGGCACTGCTGGCCAGCCGCACCGCGCCCGGCGGCAATGAGAAGGTTTCGCCATGCCAGTGAAAACCGAGAAAGTGCTTGATTTCGCCAAACCAGTGTTGCGCCTCGGGGACGTTGCTAATTTCCAGCGGCAGCCAGCCGATTTCCTTCGCCGGGTTGCGCGACACCACGCCGCCCAGTGCTTTGGCAATCAGTTGCCCGCCCAGGCAGTGGCCCAGCAGCGGGATATTGGCAGCATGCGCCTTGCGGATCAGCGCCAACAGCGGTGGCAACCAGGGCAAATCGTCGTTGACGCTCATCGGCCCACCCATGAATACCAGTCCGGAATAGGCCTGCGGGTCGGTCGGCACCGTTTCGCCCTGGTCGATGGCGATCAGTTGCCATGGCAGATTGTGGCCTTCGAGAAATTCACCGAGATAGCCGGCACCTTCGATGTTGGCAAAGCGGAAAATGGCAATCGGTCGCATCATCGTGTCCTCAGGTTCAGATTGTGCCGGCTGACCGCAGCGCATCAATTTGCGCCGCGCTGTAGCCCAGCTGTTGCAGGATTGCCGCATTATGCTCGCCCAGCGCCGGCCCCAGCCATTCGGTACTACCCGGTGTTTCGGTCAGTTTCGGCACAATGCCGGGAATATGGAACGGTTTGCCGTCCGGCAGCCTGGCTTGCTGCAGCATGCCACGCGCCAGAAACTGCGGATCGCGGAACATGTCTTCAATCGAGTAAATGCGCGATGCCGGTACTTCTGCCTGTTCCAGCGTCGCCAGCACTTCTGCTTCAGTGTGCTGGCTTACCCATTGGTCGATCAATGCGTAGATTTCATTACGCCGCGCATCGCGACCGGCGTTGTCGGCAAGGCTGGCATCGTTGGCCAGGTCGCTGCGGCCAATCGCGGCCATGAAACGCTTGAAAATCGCATCGCCATTGGCGCCGATCTGGATATGTTTGCCATCGCTGCTGCTGTGGATGCTGGATGGTGTGATGCCGGGCATGATGTTGCCGGTGCGTTCGCGCACGAAGCCGAACACGTCGAATTCCGGCACCAGGCTTTCCATCATCGCAAACACCGCTTCGTAGAGCGCCACATCGACCACCTGGCCTTTGCCGCCGTTGACTTCACGGTGACGCAAGGCCATCTGCGCGCCGATCACGCCCCACAGGGCGGCAATCGAATCGCCAATGGAAATGCCGGTGCGCACCGGGGGCCTGTCGGCAAAACCGGTGACATAACGCAAGCCACCCATCGATTCACCGACCGCGCCAAAGCCCGGTTGATCCTTGTAGGGGCCGGTCTGGCCAAAGCCGGAGAGGCGCAGCATCACCAATCCGGGGTTGAGTGCCGATAGCTGCTCCCAGCCGAGGCCGAGTTTTTCCATCACGCCGGGGCGAAAGTTTTCGATGACGATATCGGCTTCCGCCGCCAGCTCGCGCAGAATCTGTTTACCCGCCTCATGTTTCAGATTCAGTGTCAGCGATTGTTTGTTGCGCGCCTGCACCAGCCACCACAGGCTGGTGCCTTCATACAGCTTGCGCCATTTGCGCAACGGGTCACCGCCGTCGGGTGATTCGATCTTGATCACCTCGGCGCCGAATTCGGCCAGGATACGTGCGGCGAACGGGCCGGCGATGAGGGTGCCGAGTTCGATGACCTTGACGCCGGCCAGAGGTTTGCTGGGAGTGCTCATGGGGAAAGGGCTGCAGGCAAAGGGAAGCGCCGAGATTACTGCGTCTGCAGCGCTATTTCAATTGCCGCAGCGTGCTGCGTTGTGCCGGTTTGTGTCGCTGCCGGATTATTCCAGCACGATCTTGTCGTCGGCCAGCATCAGTGTCATCGCGCCGGCATCTTCGCGCACATGCCACACGGTGTTGCCGATATGGATATCTGCGCCGCTGTAGATGGCTTTTTCGCTGATCACCCGCGCGTGGCTGGCCAGATTCAGGCGTTCCGCCAGGTTTTGCTGTGCCTGTTGCGTATCGGCCAGGTCCTGCAGCAGCTTTTCACGTGTGTGTTCGGCCTTGGAACCGATGCCACCCTTATCCTTATGCGGGTTTTGCGCCAGAAAGGTCAGCAGTTGCTCCAGCTGATGTAATTCAGCCTGTTTCGCCTTGATGGTTTTCTCTTTCGCCAGCAGTGCGCTGTGCAGATAAGGGTCAAATCCAACCAGGATTCTGGTGGCCGTGCCCGCGCTGGTGCCGATGCTGCCGGCGTGAATGGTGTGAGTGGCGCGGCAGCGGCCGCCGATGATGTGCCCCAGCTTGCTGCCTGCCTTGCCGACCTGGATGGTGTGGCCTGCGGTCAGGTCACACTGGCGCACGCTGTTTTCCACCAGAATCGATTTGCTCGCCTCGACATGGGTGTTTTCCAGAAACAGCGCCTGCAGCGAGCCACCGCAGCGGATACGACTGGCAGCATCTGGGCGCTCCAGCGAGCCGGCGACAACTTCCGCATGGCCAATCACGCCGCCTCTCACCGACACATCACCACCGGCCACCACTTCGGCGGATTCCACCGTGCCTTCCACCAGCACGTCACCGGTCACAATCAGGTGCATGCCGGCTTTCACATCGCCCAGCACCCGCACCGTGCCTTCAAAAGTGATGTTGCCGCTGTCGAGATCGACATTGGCGACTTCGATCACCGGATTCACCACCACGCAATTATCGTGCTGCACCGGCTGGCCGGTGCTGCTTGCCAGCAGCAGATCGGGTTCGTCGTCGGCGGGCTGCGCGCCTTTGATACTGGCGGGGAAGGGCGTGTCCTGCACCGCTTCGGCGAGAATGCTCTGGCCAAAGATATCAATGCCGTTTTTGCCGGGCTGTGCCGGAATCCGCCGCATCAGCGCATCGCCCGGCTGCACGATCAGCAGATTGCCCAGATCGCGGAAATCCACCACCTTGTCGGCATCGGAGTGGCGTTTGCGATTGCGGATATTGTCGAGCAGGCTGACAAAACTGGCTTCGCGCGATGGTTGCACCGGGTCGCCCTGAGCGATCAGCACATTCTCACATTGGCCTTTGGCGAGTGCGGCATCCAGTTCGCTGCGCAGAATGCCGTGCAGAATGCCTTGCTGCATCAGCGCCTGCTCCACCTTTTCACCAATCGGCTCGCCACCTTCGGCCGGCAGCAAGGTCAGATACAGGCTGAGCTTGTCGGATGAAATATTGAAAATGAACTCGGCATCGCGCTGTTCGCCGATATCAGCGCTGATGGCGTGTGTGGCCTGGCGGCAACTGTTGATAAACGCCTGCAGTGCCTTTTGCTCGACATGCCAGTTACCATAGCCCTGCTGTTGCAGCAGTTGCTGCACTTGCTCCTGCGTTGGCGGCACCACGCCCGCGCCAGGCGTAAATGTCGCGCTCAGGCGATGTTCCTGAGCCTCAAGCGTCAGCTTGGGCAGGCGCTGCTCACCGTCATCCATGTTTAATCCGGATCGATATCCATGCCGCCGCCTCGGGCATCTACGCCGGCCCGTTTCAGCAGGGCAGCCCATGCGGGCAGAAAATCATTCGGCTTGTGCGGGATATTGAATGTCACGCGCAGTTCGCCGTTCTGTTTGACGTAATCGTCCACCCTGAAATACTCCAGCGGAAACACGCCCAGCAGGCGTTCAACCTCTGCTAGCGCCTCCGCACCCAGCTCTGCCGCATGTTCACGCAGATGGATTTCGCTGAAATCGCGTTCGAGTGTCTTGAACAGCGAGGTGACGCTGGCTTTGAGTTGTGGATCAGCGGGAAACTGGATGTGCAGTGTAGCGTGGCTTGCCATGGAATCTCCTGTCGATAGATGTAGCCATGGTTTCATCTTAGCAGCCCGCCCGGATAACACCGCGTGTTGGCGGCTGTCTGGTAGCGGGATCGTGTAAACTGCCGGGTTCGCAATCAACTCACCGACATTCAGGTTTTACATGCAGATCATCATCAGCCCGGAGGAAAAACGCTTCGGCGTTGCCTTGACCACCGCGCTGCTGCTGCATCTGGGCGTTTTGCTGCTGCATGTGTCCATGCCGCAAACGGTGGCGCAGCCCAAGCCCGGCGGGCCGTTGACCGTGACCGTGGCCAAGCCGAAAGCGCTGCCGCCGCCCAGCCGGCTCAACAGCCGCAAGCGTGATTTGCCAAAGCCGAAAACGCCCCGTCCGCCCAGCCCCGTCAAACCGCCCCGGCCGCTTGTGCCCTTGCTTGCAAAAGGCGAAAGCAGTGTCAAATTGCCGCTGGCCGTGCCACCGCCAGTGGAAGAAAAACGTAGCTGGACCCGCGCCGAAAAAGAAGAAATCGACGATTTCCTCAATCCTGCCCCGGCACGGCCGCAAACCGCCCAGCAACTGGCCCAGTCTGCACTGGCTGCGGCGCGCAGCCTGCCACCGGCCGAAACCGTCAGCCCGCAGGAAAAACGCGAACTGGCGCAGCAGAATGCGCGCCTGTCGCAAGTCGAGCCGTTTACGCTGGAAATGTATTTTGACGCGCTGTATCGCAAGCTCAACCAGACTGCCCGCTTCGTCAAACGCAGCCACAAGGAGGCCGGCCGCAATGCCGCCGCGGTGCGCATTGTGCTCAACGCCGATGGCACGGTGAAAAGTTTCCGGGTGTTGTGGGCTGCCGACCAGCAGGCCGAAATCGCCTACGTCAACAAGCTGTTCGAATCTGCCGCGCCGTTTTCACCCTTCCCGCCCGCCATGCTGCGCGCCACCGATTCGATGGTTCTGGAAATCTGCATCAAGCCCGGCTCGGGCGATAGTGGTGGTTTGTTCACGCCGATGGAGCCGGGTAGTCGTTGTCATTGATCAGGCACAGGCCTGCAGGCCGCACCGGTATTGGCTTGCAGGCATGGCTGCAGCCCAACCCCGGAGCGGCTTGGCGGCCAGTGGTCAGGGTAGCCTGTTGCTGACCGCACCAATGCGCCGCCAGCGCACCTTGCCATCGCTGCCTATCAGGTAAAACAGCGGCGTCACCTGGGTTTTGTCGAGATTGTCGTAGTTGCCGGGGGCATTGCGTCGCGCAATCGGAAAGCTGATGCCGGCCTTTTGCGCTGCCTCGCGGATCACCGTGTCATTGTCGTCGAGGCTCAGGCCGATCAGGCGCAGCCCGTTGGCTTGCTGGCGCTGATAATACTGTTGCAGTTGCGGCAGTTCGCCGAGGCAGATCGGGCACCAGCTGGCCCAGATCATCACCAGCACCGGATGGCCACGCTGCTGTTGCAGATCAAAGCGGTCGCCGTTGAGCAGGGTGAGCTGGATTTCCGCCTTTTTGCCGGTTTCATCCGGTAGCTCGGCGGCAAAGATTGGCGCGCACAGCAGCGCGAGAAACAGCCATCGTGTCCAGTTCTTCCATGTCGGCCTGCAAGCCGCGCCGGTATTGGCTTGCAGGCATGGCTGCAGGGCGCATGGGGATTGGCTTGCAGGCATGCCGCGTATCAATGCGTGGGTTTAACCACCGGGTTTCTTGCCGAGAATCGACCAGTAAAGCTTGAGGCCGAGGATGCGGAAATACTGGATTTCCTGTACTTTGCAACCGCTGCCTTCCACCAGCCCGGCGTAGTTCCACACCGGGTGCAGCACCGCTTCGGTGGTGGCGCTGTAGATGCCGATGGCGGCATACCAGTTGAGGCGCTGCAGCCAGCCGCGCCAGCCTTTTTCCGGCAACATGAAATCGCCGACAACGAAATAGCCACCCGGCTTGGCCAGCGTCGCCAGATGGTTGGCCACCTTCTGCACCATGTTTTCGCCAAACACGTTGAGGAAGAAGTTGCCGATCACCATATCGTATTGCTCGACATCCTTGATGTTGAAAATGTCGTCATGCACCACGCGGATCGGTGTTGGCGGCTGGTATTTGTCGATGCGTTTCTGCAGGTGATCGAGCATGGTTTTCGACAGATCCACTGCCGTGACGTGCATGCCCAGCTTGCTCGCCTCGATTGCCTCGGTGCCATGGCCGACGCCGGCAATCAGCACTCTGGAACCCGGTTTCAGATGCTTGAGCATTGCCACCTTGCACTGCGGAATCCGCCCCAGGCTGTAAAGTGTGCCGGTAACTTCGTATTGAAACCCTACCAGCCAGTAACCGTCTTTCATTGTTGCTCCCTCGTATTCTGTTTTGTATTGTGTTTTGCTGCGCATTTTTCATGCCGCAGTCATTATCCCACCGGCTGCCGATTTGTGCAGGCTATTTGCCCGGCTGCGGGGCAGGGCCGGGTGGCTGGCCCGGATTGATGCCCGGCGGGGTGCCGGGCGTGCCTGTCTGGGTGGCGCTTGGGGTGTAGACAAATTTCCAGTCGCTGTAATGCTGGCGGCCTTTGAAATCCTGGTTTTCCGGGCTGAAGTTGGCGATTTTCAGTGGTTTGCGTGGCGAGCTGCTGGCGACGCCGGTGATCTGGCCGTTGGCGTCGGTAATCAGCGTCCAGTCGTCCTTGCTGCCTAGCGGATCGCGATAACGCTGGCGCAGGTGGCGCTGCACGGTGACAAAACGCTTGTCTTCGAGCAGGTCGTCGAGTGATTTCGGGTATTGCTTGTTGCCGCCGGGGCTGAGTTCGTAATAGTTGCGGATCGCCTTGCGGTATTCGTTGCCGGTCCAGAGCAGGGCGGTTTCGCGTTCGCGCTGGGCGGTGGTGCTCCAGCTTTCGATATAGGTGCCAACCATCATGCCCATGAACAGCACCACAAACATCAGGCCGAGGTAGGCGACACCCTGCTGTTTGTGTTTACCATTCCGCATAAGGCCGTCCATCGCTGGCTTTGCCGGCGGCGCCGCTGTGTACATCATAAACACCGGTCTGATCCTTGTCGGGCGGGGGGCTTGTCACCCAGCTGTCGTTGCGCTCGGTGATCGGGTCGAGCGGCACCTGCCGGATGTAGCGTTTTTCCACCAGCGCATCCAGCGTGGCCGGATACTGGCCGTTGTCGCCGTAATATTTGTCGATGCTCTGGCGCAGGGTGTTGAGGTTTTCCTTGAGTGCGGTTTCCTTGCTGCGGTCGATGCTGCCCATGTAGCGGGGGGCAACAATGGTGAGCAGGGTGGCGATGATGGCCATCACCACCAGCAGTTCAATCAGGGTGAAACCGGCTTTGCGTGGATCTGGCATGCTTACCATTCCCGGTAGGGTACGCCGTTGAGGCCTTTGGCCGCCGAGCGTGAATACACGTCGTAGACATCGTCGCCGCTTTTGGGATCGTCTGGCGGGCTTTTATAGCTGCGCTGGCCCCAGCTGTCGCTATCGCTGCCGCCGGAGGGCGCCATCGGATCACGCGGGATGCGGCGCAGGAAGTAGATTTTCTGCTTGCTCGGCGATTTCTGGTCTTCCACGCCCTTGCTCAGGTCTTCCAGCTTTTTCGGATACCCGCTTTCGTCGGCGGCTTTGATCACCCGGCCATCATCCACTGCCTGTTTGTAGGCATCGATACCGCCGCGAATCTCGCGCAGTGCGGCGCGCAGCTCTACCTCTTTGGCGCGTTGCGCGTTGATCTGCACCAGTGGCACGGCAATGCTGGCGAGAATGCCGAGAATCGCCAGTGTGACCAGAATTTCGATCAGGGTGAAGCCGCGTGGCCGGGGCGCTGTCATTCCACTTCCAGACTGCGCGGCTCGGCCGCTGATACCGGCATTTCGGTGCCTTGCAGCGAGCTGGCCTGTACCTGGCCGATGCCCAGCCACAGCGGCAGATTGGTTTTTTCCTTGACGCGGAAGGTGAGCGTGGCCAGCGGGCCGCGGCCACGCAGGCCATCCTGTTTCTGCACACTCAGCATCACCCGGCCGGGGGCATTCTTGCTGTCGAACTGTGCGTTGCGGCTCAGGTCACCCGCGCGTGCGCTGGTCATTTCCAGATAAGCCGGGTTATAGATCACGTCGGTTGTCACGGCAGATGCCGGGGTATCGACTTCAGCGATTACGCTGACGCTGAATTCGCTGCCAACCCGCGCCCGCTGCGGCGAACTGAGCGATACCTTGAGCGCTGTGGCGCCGGCAGCGGCTTGCGGCGGGTTAAACGGTTGCGGGCTTTCCGGTGGCAGCAGTTGCGGGCTCATGTACTGGCCGGTACTGCCAGCCTGCATGCCGGATGCCACTGTGCCACTGCCGGCATCGGCACCACGCACATCCACCGCCGCCGCCGGTTTGAGGCGCAGCGGCCGGGTGCTGATATCGGCTTCGGTACCGGACATGAATTCGCTGTCGGCCGCCGCCGGCAGTGCCAGCGTGCGCACAATGCGCGGCGTGATCAGCAAAACGATCTCGGATTTGGAGTTGTCGTTGCTGACGCGTGAGAACAGGCGCCCCAGGCCGGGGATATTGCCGAGGCCGGGCAGGCGGTCGGCATTTTCGCGCTCGACCTTGCTGATCAGGCCGGCCAGCACCTGGGTTTCGCCGTCTTTGAGGCGCAGCACGGTGTTGGCCTTGCGCGAACCCACCTGATAGGCCACCAGGCCGTTTTTCGAGGTGATTTCCTTGACGATGTTGCTGACTTCCAGCCCCACCTTGATGCCGACATCGCTGTCGAGATACACCTGCGGTTCCACTTCCAGCATCACGCCCACATCGAGGTAGCTGATGTTCTCGGAAATGGCACCGCTGGTGCCGTTGGTGGTGGTGGTGATCACCGGCACCTTGTCGCCCACATGCACCTTGGCTTTTTCGCGGCTTTTTACCCGAATGCGCGGATTGGCCAGCACATTGGTGTCGCCGGTGGTGTTTTTCATGTGGAACACCGCTGCCGGATCGCCGACATTGACGCTGACCATACCGCTGTTGAAGTTCTTTACCTGATCCCAGGTCAGCTTGCCGCTGCTGGTGCTGCCGTCGGCATTGCTGGTGGGGTTGACGCTGACGCTGACTTTGTCAGTAAACTGCGGGCCGAGGTTCATCAGGAAGGCGGTGGACACTTCCAGCACTTCCACTTCCAGCACCACTTCCGGCTCGGCCAGATCCTGCGCAGCGATGAGTTTTTCGGCAACCCGGATGGCTTCCGGCGTATCGCGCATCACCAGCATATTGAGGCGTTCGTCGATATACACATCGCGGGTTTTAGCCACGGTTTTGATCAGGTTAAGTGTCTGCTTCGGATCGGCGTTGCCGAGGTAGAAACTTTTGACCACCAGATCCTGGTATTCCTTCTGCTTTGCCGGCTGGTTCGGGTAGATCAGCAGGGTGGAGTCGTTGAGGATTTTCTTTTCCAGCTGATTGGTGGCCAGCAGCACATTGATGGCATCTTCCACCGATGTGTTGCGGGCAAACAACGTGGCTTTCAGGTCGCTGCGCAAGTCGCGGTCAAAAATGAAGCTGACCCCGGCGCTGCGCGAAATCACCTCGAAAATCGACTGGATCGGTGCATTGCGGAACTCCAGCGTGATCGGCTTTTTCAGTGCGGCTTTCAGCGGGCTGCTGGCGATGGCTTCGCGGTTGCGGGTGTTGTCGATCTGTCGCTTCAGGCTTTTGGCCTTGGCGTGTGCCGGGTTTTCGTCGAGTATCTGGTTCAGTTCGTCGAGCGCTGCGTCGTAATCCTTTTTGCGCATGGCCGTGTCGGCTTCGGCCAGCAGCCTGGCATGGCGGCGGTCGCGCTCGATGTTTTCCAGGCCGGCACGGGCGCGTGGCGAGCCCGGCTGGAACTTCAGCACCTTGTTATAGGTGATGGCGGCGTTGGCAAAATCTTCGGTGATGCGGTAGTTGTCGGCCTCGGCCAGCAGGCGGTTCGACTGGCGCTCCTGCAGCGTGGCCAGCGCCGATTTGTATTCGCTGTGCTGTGGGTATTCGAAGGTCAGCGATTCCAGTACCTGCATCGCTTCTTCCGGCTTGTTTTCGGCCTGCAGGCGTTTGGCATCGCGATATTTGAGGTCGTTGGCGCAGCCCCCGAGCAGGCTGGCGATCAACACCCAGCATATTGTCAGTTTTGTGTGCTTCAAGGCTGTTCCCCGAAAATCATGGTTTGCGTCTGGTTCAGCGGCATGTAGGTGAATACCGCGCGGTTGGTCTGGATGCTGTCAAGCCGGTAACTGCCGGCCACGGTGTCGCCCGGTTTTAAGGCGAGGTTGTCGCCGTTATGGCTGACAAACAGTTGCGCCACACTGCCGTCGAGCATGCGCCCCAGATACTGCAGCGGCAGCGGTGGTGCCATCGGTGGCGGAGGCGGCGGGGGCGGGGGCGCCTTGGCCGGTTTTGCCGGCTTGCCGGCTTCCACTCCATCCACCAGCACCGGCGCGGCCGGCGTGTTGCTGGCAAACAGGTTCACCTGCGCGGCATTGGCACCTTCATGCCGTAGTTGCCATTCCTGCGGCATATTGCTGTTGTCTGGCGGTGGCGCGTTGCTGGCTGCCGTGTTGCCGGCCGGTTTGCGGTTTTCGGCTGGCGGCTGGGCCGGTGTGCTGGCTGCCCGTTTTGGCCGTGCCAGTTCCACATCATCTTCGGGCGCCGGGCGCAGGCTTACCCACAAGGACAAAGCGACAGTGATGGCCAGTGCCGGCAGCAGGATACGCTTGCTCTGCATCAGCTGCCTCCAAACATCAGGCTCAGGCGCAGCTTGGCCTGCACCACGGTTTGTGTGGTGCTGTCGCGCTCCAATGTCACGTCTTCAATGATCAGGAACGGCATGCTCTGCTGCAGTTCCTGCAGGCAGGCGCGGATTTCCAGATAATCGCCGCTCACCGGCAGATTGAGCTGATAACGCAGCAGCGGGCTGTTGCGTTCGCGCACCAGTTTGTAATCGGCCTGTTTCAGCACCAGTTTGTGCGCGCGCAGCTTCTGGTCGATCTGATCCAGCCAGTCGGGCGCGCTGTTGAGGTGCGGAAACTGCCGGTAGAAATCGGCCAGCCGCAGGCTTTGGCGTTCACTTTGCTGATTTTGCACGTCTGGCCGCTGCAGCGCGGCCAGATCCTGGGCCAATGTGTGTTGCTGATGGCGCAGCGGTTGCAGCCACATCAGCAGCAGCACCAGTGCCAGACACAGGCAGCTAAAGCCCGCCAGGCCGACTACGCCGAGATAACTACGCCAGTGTTGCAGAATCCAGATCAGTTGACTCATGGCTGCACCCATTCGGCCTGAATCTGGAACTGGATCGGCTTGTGTGGCTGTGTTTCGTCAATGCCGCTCTGGCTCAACACCGCCTCGCGCAGGCGGCCGGTTTGTTGCAGGCGTCGCAGATAGTCGTGCAGATCGGCTTCAGACAAGGCTTCGCCGGCCAGTTTCAGCTGGCTCTTGGCCGCATCCGGCGCGATTTGCTGCAGCGCAATGCCCTTGAACTGTGCCTGCTCCAGCGCCTCGAACAATACATTCCAGTCGGTGCGCCACTGGCGGCGCAGGGCAAAGGCGGCGGCCAGTTGTTGCGGATCTTCCGCCGCCACCGGCTTGTTGCGTTCGCGCACTTGTTGCCGGGAGTGCTCAAGCTGCGTATCGAGCTGGCGGATTTGCTGCCCCAGCGTGTTGCCGTGTTGCCAGACCCAGCCCAGTGCCAACAGCGCCAGCAGCGCCAGACAGGCGCCCAGCCACGGCCAGCGGGCCGATGTGCGGACAAAATCGAGATCGAGATGGGCCATGTCAGCTTCCTGCCATTTGCAGCACTGGCGCAGGCCAGTTGGGGGCGGGCGCCAGCATCTGCACCGGCACACCGGCAACCGAATCCAGGCGGCTGTCCACGCCATGGCAGGCGAGCAGCACTTGCGCCGGGAGTTGTTCGAGCTGGGCAAACATTTGTGTCAGCAATGGTGCCAATGCGCCGGGCTGCTGCAAGGCCAGGCTGCGGCTGAGCACCTGTTGCCAGCAGCCATTCTGCTGCAGCAGCAAGGTGAGCTTACCGGGTTCGAGGCAGGCAAGCGCGCCGTCATTGCCGCGCAAATTGTGTGGCTGCTGGGCAAACGCTTCCATCAGCAGCGGGCGCAGCGATTGCAGCGCCAGACCATGTTGCTGTGCCAGTGCCTGCAGTTGTTGCAGTTCTGCCTGTGGCAGCGCTGCGGCGAGCCCCGGCCGGCCGTAGCCGCATTCGCTGATGCGAATCACAAAGCGGCTGGCTTTTTCTGCATACAGCTCTTCGATCAGGCCTTGCGCCAGCGCCTGCCGCTCTGCCGGGCTGGCCAGCTGCTCGCTCCAGGGCACCACGGCAAAACGCAGCCAGTGGTTGGACAACACCAGCCGCAGGCCGGCGGCAGCTTGCCATTCTGCTTGCGCCAGCTGCTGCCCGAGCTGTTCCAGTGCCTCTGCCAGCGTCAGGCTGCAGGGAAACTGCAGTGCCTGATGGCGCTTTTCACGGCGCGTCAGGCGGTTGATGCGGCTCATCACCAGCCCGGCGGGCGAGAGGCCAACGGCGATCACGTCAGGAGACAAACGTAACACGGTTGATCTCCTGCAATGTGGTTTGACCGCTACGCACGGTGCTGATGGCAATGTCGCGCAGCGAACGCATGCCGGCCTTGCGCGCCGCTTCTTTCAGCTGGCTGACCGGGGCGCGGCTGATGATCAGCTCGCGCAGCGTGTCGTTGAGTTTGAGGATTTCCGCCAGCGCCTTGCGGCCCTTGTAGCCGGTGCCACGGCAATGGCCACAGCCACGGCCGAGGCGGAAGGTGAAGTCGCTGACTTTATCCGGATCGAGGCCGGAATCGAGCATTAGCTGGTGATCTGGCTGATACGGCTCGGCACAGTGTTCGCAGATTTTGCGCACCAGTCGTTGCGCCAGAATGCCGTTGAGTGCGGAGACGAAGCTGTAGGTGTCGACACCCATGTGGGCGAAGCGGCCGATCACGTCGAACACGCTGTTGGCGTGCACCGTGGTGTAAACCAGGTGGCCGGTGAGCGCCGCCTGCACCGCAATCTGTGCGGTTTCGGCATCACGGATCTCGCCCACCAGAATCTTGTCCGGATCGTGACGCAGGATCGAACGCAGGCCGCGCGCAAAGGTCAGGCCCTTTTTCTCGTTGACCGGAATCTGCAGCACCCCCGGCAGCATGTATTCCACCGGATCTTCAATGGTGATGATCTTGTCCTGGCCGTTGTTGACTTCGGAAATGGCGGCATAGAGCGTGGTCGATTTACCCGAACCGGTGGGGCCGGTTACCAGCAACATGCCGTAAGGTTCCTGCGCCAGCTTGCGCATCATTTCCACGGTGGGTGCATCAAAGCCGAGCGTTTCCAGCCGCAGGCTTTTCATCTGGTCGGCCAGCGATTGTTTGTCCAGCACCCGCAGCACCGCATCTTCGCCAAACAGGCTGGGCATGATCGAGACGCGGAAGTCAATTTCGCGGTTGTTCACGGAAATCTTGAAACGCCCGTCCTGCGGCACACGGCGTTCGGCAATGTCCAGTTCCGACATCACCTTCAGGCGCGAAATCACCTGCTCCGCCATGTCCAGCCCGCCAATCTGGCCAACGTGGCACAACACGCCGTCGATGCGGTATTTCACCGTCAGCCCGCCGGGTGTGGTTTCCAGGTGGATGTCGGAAGCCAGCGACTTGAGCGCGTCGTAGAGTGTGGAGTTGACCGCCTTGACTGTCTGACTGCTGTCTTCGGCAATGCTGGCGAGCGAAATGATTTCAACGTTGGCGCTCTGGCCGGTGCCTTCGCTGCCCTGATTCAGCACGCCATCAATGGCGCGCTGGGTTTCTTCATAACTGGAGAGATAGGCAACGATATCCGCCGGCTCGGCCAGATGCCAGATACCGGCTGCCGGCAGGCGGGTTTCCGCCCACTGGATCGATGCCGCGTCGAACGGCGTGCCGATTACCGGCAGCAAGTCACCCTGCGCATCGCGGAAGGCAATACACTGGCGCTGCAGCGCATCGGCGTAGGCGATCAGGTCGAAAGCCGGGGTCAGTTGCTGCATCTCGCGCATCGCCAGCGTCGGCATTTTCAGCGCTTCGCCCACGGCCCGCAGCAGTTCGCCGTTCTGCAATGGCACGCGCTGGCGCAGGGCATCCCAGAACGGTTCGCCGCTGGTGCGCATGGTCTGGCGCGCAGCCTGGATATCACCAAGGCTGATACGGCTCATTGCAGGCCTCCGGCCAGTTCAAAAATCGGCATGTACATACTCACCACAATCGTGCCGATGAACAGCGCGATAATCAGTAACAGCAAAGGCGGAAACACGCGGGTGAACACATCCACCCAGCGCGCGGTGTCCTCATCATAGAACAGCGCGATACGCTCCATCATGTCGCCCATCTTGCCGCTCTTTTCACCCACCCGCAGCATGCGCACCGCCACCGGCGTGGTCAGCTCGCAGCTTTGCATCACCAGTGAAATCGGCTGGCCTTCGCGGATGCGGCTGATCGCCTTCTCCAGCCGTGGGCGCAAGGTAGGGTGCAGCAAACCACCCACCATGCTGAACGCGGTGACGGCCGGAATGCCGCCACGCAGCAACATGCCGGCAGAGCGGTACAGGCGCGACAATTGCACCAGATACCAGCGCTCGCGCAGCGACTGGATGCGCCACAACAAGGTCAGCGCGCGGGCGCGGGCTTGGGCGTTGCTGGCGGCGTAGATGGCCAGTGCAGTCATGCCGCCGATGCCGAGCAACACCAGCGACATATTGTCACTGGCGAAACTGCCCCATTTCAGCAACATGCGCGAGAGAAAGGGCAGGTCGCTGTTCATGTCTTCATAAATGCGGCTGAATTTCGGTACCAGATAGACCAGCAGGAACAAGGCAACCACAATGCCCACCACAAACACCACCGCCGGATAAATCGACGCCGAGATGATCTGCTTGCGAATCGTGTCGGCCTGCTGCTGATAAGTGACGAAACGTTGCAGTGTCGGCACGATGTCGCCGGTTTTTTCCGAGGCGCGCACACTGGCAACATACAGCTCGGGGAAAGCCTGCGGAAAATGCTGCAACGCTTGCGATAGAGACTGGCCCTGATACAGCGATTCGGTCAGCTTGCGCAGCACATCCTGGCTCTCGTCGTGTGCCTTTTCCGCCAGTGTTTCCACTGCTTCGATCAGCGACAGACCCGCATCCAGCAGCGCCAGCAGCTCCTGCGTGAACAGCACCAGATTAAAACGCTGCGCGCG
>JACCDG010497958.1_pt1 | contig 26897 bp, 31 predicted proteins | sample 7442471 | NCBI WGS metagenome assembly JACCDG01 (sample SAMN15323444, study PRJNA562643) | freshwater metagenome | isolation source: river surface water | place: USA:Blue River Watershed | collected 2017-08-17 | reverse complement strand
CAGATAAATACTTAGCAGAGTTTCCTGCTCTCAAGAATCCGGACCGACAACGAGTTCAAGTGCATTACCGTGGAAAAGATTATTCTCCAAGGGCCACAAATCACAAAATGAGTTAAAGATGGATTTCTAATAGAATATTCACTTTCCGCACTTACTTGAAAACTAAGGCGAGAAGATAGCCCAACATTCCTGCGAAGAACACTGTTATCAGAGTCAAATAAATTATAGTAATCGTTCTTGGAGATACTCCTGAGATGAAGGAAGCAATAAGTGTTAAGAAACCCAAAATAACGATGAGCAATGATAGTCTGACTACGAAAGTTGATCGATGTCTCTTACTCATTGTTACCTCTTTCTTTTTGACCTGCCTCGTAACCAATCAAACCCGATGCAACCGATGCAAGAAGCGCAAGTCCCCCTTCAGGGATTGGTTTAGACAGAAACATCGATGCAACGGTTAATCCTATCATGCCAAGCACACATACAATGATTATACACCAAACTGTCCAGTGAAGCTTTATCATCTATTCCAGCGCATTGTGCTGCTCCCGTTTTATGACCGCTGCGGTCTAACGGTCCCACGGGGATTTGAACCCCGGTCACAAGCTCCGCAAGCTCGCATTCTATCCAGGCTAAACTATGGGACCAGAATAAAAGAGGGAAGCGCTATTTTTATAAATCTACGCCTTCAGAATGAGCATTCGGGGGTTTCACACACACGTTGTTTGAACTTCGACGAAACCTTTTTAAGTAAATCGATATATACTTTCAAATAAAGGTGTTCGGAAACCAAGTTTCCGACATATATATTACACTCCACATGGCAAAAAACAAGAAAATCTTCGACGTCATCTTCCGCGAGAAGCCAGTCATGATGCTTGTTGAACTCAAGAATGCGCAGAACGAAATGTATGCAAGCACACTTGCAAAGAAAGTTGACTGCACATATTCACATGTGGTGAAGATTCTCCAAGAAATGAATAAGAGCGGCATCATTGCATTTGAGAAGCAAGGTCGCTTGAAAATTTTGACATTAACGAAGAAAGGTGTAGAAATCGCAGAATCACTCGACAAAGTGAGAACTACACTGTAAATGGATGAATTAACCTTCTCTCAAATGGAAGACCTCGCTGCTACAGTTGCAGTGACTATTTCCACTCGCAGACCAACAATTCAACAATTTCTCTACATGCGACCTATGCCTGGACCGAACAACGTCACATATGCTCCGTACATGGTAGCATTTGAACCAGCACGTCCACAGCTGCTTCGTGAAATGTTTGAAATGGAGTTCATGCTCGGCTACGGCCGTGATGCAATTCATGCATTCTCAAGCTACTTGTACCAAACAGAACTGCCTTCGTGGATAGACGTATTTCCTGCGATGGCAAGCAACCTGCTAAATGACGCGAGTACATGTAGTGGACTCAGTTATCTTGCGCGGCGAGCGAACATGCATGGCTCAGTGCTGCGATTCAATGAGAATGGTTATACATTCGAACGCGCTGCACCAGAAGTAACTACCACAAGAGTTATCGATATTCGCACACGACGCGCAACAGTCGTTTAGATCACACTAATTTTAACTCGCCGACAAGTTCGTTTACTGCGTCTTCATCAGCTGGACCAATTGCTCCGCAAGTCACAGTACCAGGCTCAACGACAGTATGACCTGCATCGGTAATGATTGAAGTCGTAAGTCCAGCATCTTTTGCAAGCTGAATGTATTTGTACAATTCCTTCTCATCTGCAACTTTCAAAACTATTTTTGCCATACCTTCGTGACGCCATGCATCAAGGTCTGATTTCTTCGCGCGCAAAGCGGCTTCGACGGCTGCGTGCGCGCACTGCGCCGCAAGCTTGCCCTTCGGAAGTTTCAATTTGTCAACAACGAGAATCGCTTGTTTGTGGGACATAGGGAGTAAGTCATTTTGGAGCTAATAAAGCTGCTCATTAACTTTTATATGTACTAACTATTTCGCAACCCAATGGATAAGTCCCATTACGAATTGCCACACAGCAAAGCTCAAACTTACATCGGGCCAGTCATTGCGGTAGCAGGCGAAGCGATACAACGTACCACGCCAGCTCCGCAGACGATGAGTGGACCAGATTATCGCGTCACCATCATAACAAGATCAGTTTTCCCAAACGATCTGTACAAGAAGGAAGAGCGCAAACCATAACTATTTAAACGAAAAATCTCTCCAAACAATACCTCCAGCTGAGCACCTCGAGTCACCCCGATGGGTACGCGATGACAAGGCGCACGTTAACTGGAGGTTCATCATCATGAGATACTGGATATTCACGCTGTTCGGTTTGGTCGGCCTACTCAGCGGAGCATATATCTTGTACCTCCAATGGGCAACGCTCAAACCACTCCTGCTAATCTTCCTCGGCATATTCTTGATCTTGCTCGGCATTAGTTTGCTCAGCGGACCACGTATCTACATGAACGTGCAGCGATAAGGCTTAAATCTTCGTAGCTTATTCCGTTCGTTATGCAGATCAGAACTTACGACTTTCAGACTCATACACCACATGCTCCACTTCGCATTGCGAACGCCTTTGCCAGTGCAGCATTTGGAGGTCAAGCCGCATATCTAATTAGTTGGCGGTTTAGCGATCAGGCAGGCTATCTGGGCATCGCTGCTACAGAGCAAGAATTTTGCCTTCGATGCACTGTCGATGAGGATGGATTAGCGCTACGGTTCAAAATAGACTCTCCGGTTTCGCCCGATGGCATCGCGCACCTTGTCGAGCAATACGGTGCAATGGTTAAGGGACATAACTGATTAGGCTCGCGCCTTGAATTCTATTGGCAAGACACTCTTGAGCTTTTCCATGAGCGCGCCTCCTTCTCGAGTGTATGCCCAGTAACCCACGGTTTGCACATCGGGGAAACGGCGAAGTAGTTCCGTGGCAACTTTTGTCGCGAGCCCCCGACGCTGGTACGCAGGTTTTATGACAATTGCGCTTAAATAAAATGTTGAACTGCGCGTATTTCCGCCAATTGAATCATCCCACAATTGCTGTTCAGTGAGCGACCCGTACAAAAAATCGTTCAAACTCTTTTCGCTCGTCGGCCATCCAAATGCGAAACCAAGCAAAGTATCGTTTTCGGACAGTAATGCAACTGACTTAGGACACCACGCAAGAATTTCCTCGACAGTCTTGATTGTTGGTTGCAACTGGAATGGATCATGCGTCGCATCGAAAGCGGAATCAGTAAGCGCTGCACCCTCTTCTAAATCTGCCGCGCTTTTTGGAGCCCAAACTCGAATCATTTCCTATACTGCAATCGCTTTATGTGACCGCAGTGCTTGCACGTTACGATGATACGCCCTTTTGCAATGCGCACCATACTCGTTGACCCTGGCTTCAAGTACGAAAAGCACCGCTTACAGAGGCGACGTTTCTGCTCGAGTGGAATCCGCAAGCGAAGTGCTTGGCTGAGTTTGAATATATCGCGAACAGCGTTTCGCACCAATTTCATTTGCTTGGGTGTTTTTTCTTCTGCAAGCTTGAGCAGTTCCTGCAAGTCGTTTTGAGCCTTCTGACGCTTGTTCACAGGAGAACGCAAGCGCCAGCGTTATAAATGCCTATCGCTCTTCTCTCGAAATGGAATACCGCGTTTTCTGTGAGTTGTTTACTGACGATGTACCGCATGCACACATTGAAGGTGAGCGATACTATCTGCTTGGCGAAGACCTCAAAGCGTTTAAAAGTGGAGAGCAGCGAAAACCATACTCGAAAGGACTTTTTCTTGGCATGGGCAGACGCGAGTTTATCCCTACCCCGGCACTGCTCACGCTCCTTGCAAAATCTAGCAAGCGCAAAGCAACGCTTCATGATGAGAAGGGCGAGTGGCTTTTCTTATGTGGACGCGATCTCTTTCGCGAAACATTTACTAGTACGCATGCAGAGGGTTTTGTTCTTGTACAGAACCAGCACCAAGAGAATCTTGGACTTGGAGCTATTACTCCTGATCCGCGCCACGGCCTACTGTTGCGAAATATACTTGATCGAGGCAATTATTTGCGGCATGAGCGAGTAGTACTTGAACGAACGAAATCGCGACATCCAGAACGCGAACGACGTTAGAAGAGCGACGAGTTTTCTTCGAGAGCGACAACACCAGGTAACTTCTTTCCTTCTAGCAATTCAAGCGTAACACCGCCACCGGTTGAAACGTGAGTAACTTTGTCTTTGTAGCCAAGTGCAACAAGCGCTGCTCCAGAGTCACCACCCGCCGCCAATGTTTTTGCACCCCTTGTTGTTGCATCTGCAACCTCTTGTGCGATTCCTTTTGTTCCTGCTGAAAATGCGTCCCACTCGAATACTCCGATTGGCCCACCCCACACTATCGTCCGTGCAGAGCGCAACACCGTCGCGTACCGTTCAACTGTTTTTGCACCAATATCAAGTATCATGCCGTTTTCGACGGCGCCAATGTCACAAGTCCACCGCTTCGCATCTTCAGCAAAGGTTTGCGCGACAACAGCATCAATAGGAAGAATAATTTTGCCACTCTGAAGCAGCTCCGAGGCTTCGACAAGCCCCGCTGCATCTACCTTGCTGTTGCCGACTGGAAATCCTGCGGCTTTTAGGAACGTGTTCGCGAGTGCGCCCCCAACAAGTACACTATCAACGGTTTTGAGTAATCCTCGAATAGTGCTGAGCTTATCTGCCTTAGCGCCGCCGATAATTGCAACGTAGGGATGATCAGGATGAATGAACGGAGTAACTCTTAAGAGTTCTTTTTCAAGGAGCAAACCTGCGTATGCAGGTTTGTGCTTTGCTATGGCAACTATACTCGCCTGCGAGCGATGACAACTCGCGTATGCATCTTGCACTATAACATCGCACCCTACAACAAGCTCCTGTGCAAAGACGTCATCGCCAGCTTCTTCGCGCGCATCGAAAAGAAGATTTTCAAGCACCAGCAATTCTCCTGCCTCAAGTTCTGAAATTGCAGCAAGCACAGTTATACCAATGACTTCTGATACATACTTTGTTGGATAAAATTTTTTGAGATATTCAGCGACTGGTTTTGTAGAAAGCGATGGATCAACTCCCTTTGGACGACCCACTTTTGTCGCGATGACAATACGACAATGTTTTGCACGGAGCACATCAATCGTCGGCCGCGTTTCTTCGATACGACTCGGATCTGTTATTTGACCGTGCTCAAGAGGAACATCCATCCCGGCGCGCAGGAAAACGACGCTTCTCTCTGGAACATCATGGCAGGTGCGCATGCAATTTTACTTGCAGTAATTCTTATAAATACATCGGATAGCAGTATTGCATGCCAACAAGCAAAGTATATGTGTCAAGAATTGCACTTGCAAGGATGCGATCCAATTCATTTGTCCGAGACAACATCAATCGATACATCAAAGAGATTGTTATGATTGGCAATGGCGCTCGCAATCAGGCCCAGGTCCAGTCCATGGGTGAATTTCGTGTATCTCCCCTGGGTAGGAGCGAGAAAGGTCTTCGAGTGGCATGGCACCTCGCGCGCGATCCTGAAACAGGCAACTTAGCGTACTTTATTGATGATTTGCTGTATCATGAAAAGGAAGATCGTTACGTTGATGATTGGGGCACTAAAGCAGTTAATGGCGAAATAAGACTGAAGCAATATCAGGACGCAACATACGTGACTTATGATGTTGCACTTTTTGCTTGAAGAAGTATTCGCTCATAGTCCTGCTGAACTACGCGCACAAGTTCTCTTGCCTCTCGCGCATCGAGCACATCTGATTCTAAATCTGCCGCAACGTCTTCTACAGCACTGCTCACAAGCCCAGGACAACGAAATCGACTTACACGGTAGGCATTGCTTTCTTCGGATACAACCAAACCATAAATCCCCCATGGCGTGAATAAGGTTGCACAGAATCCATCTTCATCGAACCTTGCTTCATACTTCGTGTGCCCAGCGCTTCGTAAAGCACCCATGCTGCGCACGATTTCGGTAAGCTTCATGCAAGCAGGAATATGCTGCTGCTTAACAAGCGATTTATTTACTATATAGTCAATAAGTGAACCATTGTTACCCTCCAACAAATTCCTTTTCTCACACCGAATCCAATAACAAAAGGCAGTGAAAACACAGCGCAAAAAACGTTCAGTTGCGACCCATGATTTTCACAAGATCAATCATTCGGTTACTATAACCCCACTCGTTATCATACCAGGCAAGGAGTTTCACAAAATTACCTTGCATAACCATGGTGCTTTTTGCATCGAAAATGGAGGAATGCGGATCACCAATTATATCACTTGAGACAAGCTCATCTTCAGTGTAGCGAAGCAATCCTTTCAAGTGATACTGTGCAACCTGCGAAAATAGCCAATTCAAGTGTTCCTTCGTAACTTCTTTCTTCAGTCGCACTACAAAATCAGTTAAGGATCCATCTGGCGTTGGCACGCGAATCGAGACGCCATCAAGGCGGCCTTTGAGATGAGGAAGGGTTTCGGCGACTGCCTTTGCTGCACCAGTGGTTGTTGGCACAATATTCTGCGCAGCGCCACGACCACGGCGCAAGTCCTTATGTGGCGCATCAACAAGGCGCTGATCTGCCGTGTAGGAGTGAATTGTTGTCATGTACCCGTATTCAACACCGAAGTTGTCGTCAAGCACTTTCACAATCGGTGCAAGACTGTTCGTTGTACACGATGCGTTTGAAATGAGAACGTCCTGAGGAGAAATAGTGTTTTCATTTACTCCCATAACAATTGTTTTGATCTCGCCTTCTTTTCCAGGAGCAGAGAGCAGCACTTTTCGTGCGCCTGCTTGGATGTGCTTCATACAGTCAACTTTTGTTGTGAAAAAGCCAGTGCTCTCAATTGCAACATCAACACGTAAGTCATGCCAGGGCAGTTGAGAAGGATCTTTCTGTGCAACGACGCGTACAAATTTTCCATCCACGATTAAACCATCCGTTGCGGTTTGGACGGTGCCAGGGAAAGGACCATGCGTGCTGTCATACTTGAGCAAGTAGGCAAGGGTTGGGATGTCGGTAAGATCGTTAATTGCGACAAATTCTATGCTTGGATCTTTTAGCCCAGCACGAAAAACCATTCTTCCGATGCGACCAAAACCGTTAATAGCAACACGAATTGTCATACCAATACACCCTTAGAGGAAGACAGTGAAACGGTATATAATGGTGTGTCACTACTACAAGGTTTGAGACCATCATCTGGGAACCCCTCACCATTATCATCGTGACAAATTCGCAACTGGCGCAAGCGCAAAAAAAACACTTCGAGCTCCTCTGGAAGCACGCAAAGACGAAAAAGAAGTAAAGAATTCACAAAAAAATCTCCAAGAACTCCTTTGCAGTACTCAATAAACGCTTTTTTTGAGAAGATAGATATTTAAGGCACCGAAGCAGGAAAAATCTACGCAATCCTATGGGGGGAAAGCATGAAGAAAAAATCCTCTATGAAGAAGGCACGCGAAGTGGTTGAAGAATCACAGCCAAGCATGCCAATGAGCAAAGATAAGAGTTGTGTGTGCGCAAGCTGCCCAACAAGCTGCGGCAGTTGGAGTCTCCTCCTGCTTCGCATCGTGGTCGGTATTGCATTCATCTTCCACGGTTGGCCAAAGATCATGGCGATGCCAGGTCTCCTCGGTCTTCCAGGCTGGATTGGTTCGGCTATCGGAGTTATTGAAGTACTCGCAGGAATTGCAATGATCGTCGGTATCTTTACCAAGTGGGCAGGATACCTCCTTGCAATCATCATGGCAGTTGCCTTGGTCTTCATCCACATCAAGATGGGCTGGGGAAGCAGCGAACTACCACTCTTGCTCCTCGTCAGCAGCTTAACAGTTGCATGGTGTGGACCAGGCGTTTGGAGTTTGCATAGCACGTGCAAGTGCTGCGAACAATAAATTTCTCAATTTTTTCTTTTGTTTTTCTTTGCCACAAACGCTGCTGAGCTCGGCAGAACACCCGAAGTTGTACAGCATATTACTCGAAGATGTGGTAGTCCCAATAGACGCGAGAAAACGGAACAGTCGGCGGTTCAAAGCGAACTTTTGAACGCTGCAAATAACAAATTGCGCCGAGTACTGTACAGCCTAGATCGTTCACCGCCGACTCAAGTTCAATTGCTTGAATTGCAGCATTCGTTGTACGACCAGTTACAACGACATCACCAAGTAGTACAATTCTCGAAGCACGATCAAGCTCGCCCTCCAATGTGATTTTCATTGGTGGAGGGCGCAAGCCATTCCGCAATTCATCTTCAGACAATACTCGACGAGCACGATATTCAGCTGTTCCAAGAACAACCTTTGTGTCTTCCTCCTTTAATGCAATGCAAGCAATACCTAACTCAGCCGCAACAACTGAAGCAAAGGGGAGAGCACCACCAACTGCACTCACTGCGTTTGCGTGTGGAGGGATTGCTCTTATAAAATCATCCACGATAAGTCTTAGTGCTGGTGGCGATGCAAGGGCAGCGCTCAAGTTTACCTTATAGGGCAATCTAATACCGCAAGTAGTCCAATAAACTCTATCCTCATATATGCCACGAACAGAGGCAAGAATTCCTGCTGCAGGCATTTGCTCATCCATCAGGGGAGAAAGAAAGAGAAGTATAAAAAATACTAGCGTCCGAGTTGACGCTCTTTCTCTGCCAGGCGGATCTTTGTCTTAATGACAGTGTCAGGATTCAACGAAATACTCTGAATGCCATGCTCAACGAGGAATTCTGCAAACTCAGGGTAGTCCGATGGTGCTTGCCCGCAGATGCCGATGTACTTCCCACGCCTGTTGCAGACTTCGATTGCATGCGCAACGAGCGCTTTCACGGCATCGTTACGCTCGTCATAGACGTGGGCAACAAGCTGCGAATCTCGATCAACTGCAAGAGTGAACTGAGTAAGATCATTCGAGCCGATGGAGTATCCATCAAATATGTCAAGGAACTGTTCTGCCAAGATGACGTTTGCTGGCACTTCACACATTGCATGGATCTTCAAACCGTTCTTCCCACGCTCGAGGCCCCATTTTTTCATCTCTGCCTGCACTTTATTGCCTTCAGTGAGGGTGCGGCACATGGGAATCATTACTTCCATGTTTGTCAATCCGTACTCATCGCGCACTCGCTTGAATGCCAAACATTCAAGTTTGAATGCATCAGAGTATGCTGGATCATAGTACCTTGATGCGCCACGCCAACCCATCATTGGATTGTCTTCCTTTGGCTCGAACTGCGCTCCACCAAGTAAGCCAGCGTATTCGTTCGTCTTAAAGTCCGCCATACGAACAATGACTGGCTTTGGATAAAAGGCAGCACAAATCTTTGCAATGCCGTGTGCTAATTTCTCAATGTAGAAATCAGTGCGGTTTGCATAATTATAGGTGAGTTCATCGATTTGCTTTTTCGTTGTGTAGTCAAGCTTATCGTAGTGGATGAGCGCGAGGGGGTGCACTTTAATGTACGAAGTAATGATGAATTCCTCGCGACACAGGCCCACACCGTCGTTTGGTACAAAAGAAAGATCGAACGCTTGATCAGGATTGCCCACATTCATCATAATGTGCGTCTTGGTTGTAGGCATTTGCTTTAAGTCAAGCTCTTCAACAGTAAATCGAAGATTCCCTCGGTAGACATAGCCCTTGTTTCCTTCTGAACAGTCAACTGTAACAAGCTCACCAGCAGGAATAGTTTCTGTTCCATTGCCAGTTCCTACAACGCAAGGAATTCCAAGCTCACGGCTAATGATTGCCGCGTGACATGTTCTGCCTCCACGATTCGTTACAATTGCAGATGCAATCTTCATGATTGGTTCCCAGTCAGGATCCGTCATTTCAGTCACGAGCACCTGTCCCTTCTGGAAACGGTTTATCTCGTGAACATCACGAATGACATTCACTTGACCCGTGCCGATTTTTTCACCGACTGAATTACCGACTGCAAGGATCGGCCCTTTCTCTTGCATGATGTAGGAGCGCAATTTACTCTTGTCAGCTTGCGAGTGGATCGTTTCAGGGCGCGCTTGCACGATGTACAGTTGGTTTGTGGTGCCATCTTTTGCCCACTCCATATCCATTGGCTTGAACTTCGCCGCTTTCTGACTGTAGTGGTCTTCAATGATGACCGCGTAGCGTGCAAGTGTGAGAATTTCATCATCGCTCAAGACGTACTTCTTCTGTTCAGAAACAGGGACGTCGACGTTCTTTGTTGGGTGCTTCACATCGGTGGAGTACACCATCTTGATTTTCTTATCACCCACTGTTTTTTGGATGATTGGGCGAAAACCTGAGCGCAGCGTTGGTTTGAACACATAGTACTCATCCGGATTGACTGCACCTTGCACAATGTTCTCACCAAGACCGTAGCTCGCGGTAACAAAGACAGCATCGGAGAATCCACTTTCAGTGTCAATACTGAACATGACGCCGCTGCTTGCAAGGTCGCTGCGAACCATCTTCTGCACACCAATGGAGAGCGCAATGCTAAAGTGATCAAAACCCTTGTCCGCGCGGTAGCTTATAGCACGATCGGTGAAGAGAGAAGCAAAACATTTCTTGCAGGCTTCAAGCAGCGATGCGCCACCGTGAATATTCAAGTACGTTTCCTGCTGACCTGCAAAGCTCGCGTCAGGCAGATCCTCGGCAGTGGCACTTGAGCGAACTGCAACATCGGTATCAGGGCCATATTGAATGCACACATGACGATAGCCTTCAATGATGGCTGCAGAAAGTTCTTCTGGGAAGGATGCAGCAAGAATTGCGTCACGACATTGTCGCCCACGCTGCTGCAAATTATTGAGGTCGTGAGTGTTTAAGTCGCGAAGAATTTCTGCGATTCGCGCGCGAACGCCTGACTTCTCAAGGAAGTAGCGGTATGCTGTTGCAGTTACAGCATAACCGTTAGGAATTGGAACTCCTTTTGGTGTGAGCAAACGGTACATTTCTCCAAGCGAAGCGTTTTTACCGCCTACGATACCGACGTCTTCAATGCCGAGCTGGTCAAACCAGAGAATCCACGCAGTGTTCTTATCCACTTACATCAACCTGTTATTTGGAAAGGAACCTCTTTTTCCCGAGAAAGCTCCTCTTTAAGAAGAAAGTCGCGAATGGCGTATTAAAAGCTTTGTCGCTATTTGAGAATAGGGAAATCTGAAAAAACGTAAAATTGACGACCCGACGCATATAAAAATACCATGAAGTTCCAGCAATCATGATATGCGTTGCCGCACTCATCGTCTTTGCCGTGCTCGCAATATTTTCAGCGAAATATCGCCCCCTTGCAAAAGAAGCGTTTTCTTGCGTATTCCTCAAGCTTCGCTTGCGTCCATGCCAATCCGGGCTCGATCGGCGCGTTCGCATGGCAGTTGTAATGCCTTTTGCAGACAAAATGCCGCGCTTCGCAAAATTCCTCCACAAGTACTTCAGCGTTTTCTCCACAATTTTTGTGGTTTTGACAATACTTAGCTTCGGTTACATGATCTATGGTGGCGTGAACTATGCGCTGTATGGCAATTGCAATGGTCCAGGAAGCACGGGCTTTTGCATTTTTGACCCAAACGGCCCACAAACCAGCGAAACAGGCGAGTGCACGGAGCAGCAGCAAGTGCCTGAAGCACTTATCGAACCACTCCCTTCGAATTTAACGGGGTTGAAAGTATTCCACTCCGACGCCGAATTCACCGTGGTCTTTTTCGGCTGCTACTCATGTCCGTATACTCGAGAAGCAGCACCAGCAATGCTTGCATCAATAGAAAAGCACCAAGACGTTCGTTTCGTTCTTGTTGACTTCCCAATCGATAGACACGAGAACGCAACCCTTGCAGCGAACGCAGGCAACTGTATTTACGATCAAAATCCGGCGGCATACCTTCTGTTTGCGCAACAGCTCTACACAGCCAATTTGAGCCAAGGCATTCCCCCTGCACAGTTCATGGACCCTGCAACGCAAATCGATACGACTGCACTCAATACTTGCATGGCACAACCGCACCCACGCACACTGCAGGGAATCGCACTTGGTAAGCAAACGGGCGTGTACGGAACTCCAACATACTTCATTGGAAACAAACCTGTCGTAGGACCACTCAATAAGCGCTCGCTCGAAAGACTAATAAAGCAAGAACAGAACAAATAGTGCAGAGGTGTACAATGCTTGCGTTCTTTGAATTAGAAGAGTGGGAAGAAAAAATGGTTCGTGAGGCATTTCCGAACGAACGACTCCTAATTTTTCGCGAACCCCTACGTGCAGAGCACATACCCCTCCTCTGCGAGTGCGATCAACTCTGCGTCTTCATCTACAGCAGCGTCAATGCCGAAGTGCTCGCACAACTTCCCAAATGCGCCTTTGTTGCAACAATGAGCACAGGTTATGATCACATTGATGTTGCAACGTGCAAACAAAAAAACATTACTGTGAGCAATGTGCCAACTTATGGCGATCACACCGTTGCAGAACATACCTTCGTACTCATGCTTGCGCTCACGCGCAAACTAGTTCCGAGTGTTGAGCAAGTGCGCCGCGGCGACTTTACACCTGAAACGTATCTGCGCGGAAATGACTTACAAGGCAAGACAATAGGCGTCATTGGCACAGGAAAAATCGGTCGGAATGTCATTCGCATCGCACGCGGCTTCGATATGCAAGTCATTGCATTCGATCCGTTCCCCAACCCAGAATTACAAAAGCAATACGATTTCACATATGTAAGTCTCCCAGAGTTGCTCTCCAAGAGCGACATCGTGACGGTACACGTACCGCTCTTACCAACCACGAAACACCTTCTTGATACAGAAGCAATTAACAAAATGAAGCAAGGCGTTATAGTGCTCAACACGAGCCGTGGCGGCATCATTGAGACGCAAGCACTGTATAATGCGCTCATGACTGGCAAAGTCGCTGCCGCAGGCCTTGATGTGCTGGAAGATGAAGTGCTCATCAAAGAAGAAAAACAGTTGCTATCACAGCAATTCCCTCGCGATATTAACTACAGAATGCTCGCACTGAATCATTTGCTGGTTATGCATCCAAATGTCATCGTGACGCCCCACAATGCATTCAATAGTCACGAAGCACTTGAGCGCATTATTCGAACGACTATTGAAAATATCAAAGCGTTCCGCGCAGGCACACCACAGAATGCCGTGCACTAACTCCAACTTTGCGTAAGCTTCAGTTCTAGCTCAAGCAAGTCACGACCCGGTCGTGGACGAAAGGCATAGAGCGTGATGATCCCATAAAAAGATACTCGAACATCTGCAGGATCCATTGTGGGAACTACCAGATTGCCAGATGAGCTAATTATCTGTGCTACATACGGCGCTGCTGGTCCAACAAACTCGCGTAGCGAAATCCCTCTCATACGTTGCGATTCATACGCATCACGTACTAATACATGGCTGTGCAAATTCGGAACAACGAGTGTTGCAGGAGTGTACGCTTCACGCACCACAAAAATCCCTCCTGAGACAATTCTTTCCAAATATGCAAATCCTTTCGTAAATTCTCCCAGCAATTCACCCTCTGCAAGGATGCCCGCTCGAACAATACGTTGAGGCAATGGAACTTCTCCTGGATACCATCGCTCGCCAAGAAGTGATGGTCGCATTCCTTGATACACTGCTGCTCCCCACATACAAAAGCAGGTGAATAAACACGATTTGATTGTTCTGCGCATACAACGCATATGCACCCAGTGTTTTCACTCATTCACTAGCGATTAAGAATCCCTTACAAGAAAGACAGCTCGTCAAATCTTGCCTTTATATCGAGTAATTCTGCCCGTACGGTTTGCAAACGCTGCGCAGGTGGAGCTACTTCTGCATCCGAATCAAGCTCGCAACATTCAAGGATAACATCATCAATGCCTGCTTCGTGCAAGAGATTCTCAACATCGCCAGTATCATCTACCCTCACAAATTCGTGCACGTAGTCTACGAGAATTACCTGCCAATCATCAGCTGAATACATATCTGCGTGCCGCGCGAAGTGCTCAACGAGCAATAGAAAAAAGTCTGCTGCGGCGCGAGAAATATCTTCGCGCTGCGCAGGTGTACTCGGTCCTTCCATAGCTTCGATTGCGCTTTGTATTGCATCGTAGCGTTTTCGAAGTTCAGCAGGAAGCGTGAATACCATACTTACGGAGAATTCTTGCGAGCTTTAAGCTTTTCTGCTCAATTGCGATATTAGCGCATTTTGTTCCAAGCATCACTTGCGTACTTGGTGCGGAGAAGTGCTGCAGCTCTCATCAACTCCGCCTCCGTCCAGTGGCCTTGCACACCAGGGAAAGCGGAGTGGAATGCGTTTGTGAGCGCTTTTTCGAGCTCCTCACGAGTAATTTCTCGTTGCTCACAGACGCTCGTCACTGCGGCTTGAACGCTTTTTATGAATGGCTTATCAGCAAGTTTGCTCTTGTCTGGCGTCAGATAGCGAAACATCACTGCAGGATCCACCGTAAAGAGAATTGTACCATGCTGGAGCAATACACCACCTCTTCGAGTTTGTGCATTTCCACTTATTTTGCGCCCTTCCACAACAAGGTCATTGATGGGTCGAAACTCTGCAGCAATACCAAGTGCTGCAAGCGCACGGAGAATACACGCGCAAATTTCTCGGTAACTTTCAGCGATGTTTTTTGAGAATAACTGCTCAGGTGCGATAATGCTGTACGTTACTTCACCCTCCGTATCGTGAAACACAGCTCCACCACCAGTCTGCCTTCGCACAACTGCTATGCCATCTGCACTTACTGCAGCGCTATCGACTTCATCGGCAATACATTGAAAATTTCCTATCGTGATCGCACTTGGATTCCAGCGATAAATACGCAGCGTTGGCGCCACAAGTCCATCACGTACCGCTTCCATACACGCTTCATCAAGTGCCATATTCATTGCAGCAGAGTGCGTTTCAAGGGGAATGAAGCGAAAACTCATGAAGACACCATTGCACTTGAGGTTCCTTGTTGCAATTGCGCAATAGCATCCACTATTGCTTCAACCGTAATACCATACAGTACAATATTATTCTGCGTAACGATCACATGCAGCGCCTCGCGCAAAGCATCGGTATTCGCTATCTCTTGCCCAAGCAATCCAACTTCGAGGAGCTGCAATTTTTCAGGCGGAGAGAGGAAAAAATCACCCGACAACTGCACGAATGATAGTTTTCCGTTCTCAACTTCCGCTTTGAGGCGGAGTAATTTCCCAGCAGGTACTTTATAGGTGACGATTTGCACTTGACACCTTGAAATCTCTTCATTTATAGCGTTTGCTTATCGAGTATTCAATGGTCTTCGCAATGACCAGAGGACCATAACCGTTATAAAGCAAGAACGGGGCAGGTGCACTGAAAAAAAGGTGACCATGGGACTGCCAATTCTCCAGCCTGACGAACAGCTATTGCGACCTGTACCGCGCGAACAATTCTTGCGAGAGCTACGCACAAATATCAAAACACCGCAACACAAAGGCATCTCCAACATAGGAAAACCCGAATGGCTCAAAATCCGTCCACCATCTGACACGTATCATGACTTGCGACGAAGACTGCGAACACTCGGGCTTGTAACAGTCTGCCAAGAATCGCACTGCCCTAACATGAGCGAGTGCTGGTCAAGTGGCACAGCAACATTCATGGTTCTTGGCGACACGTGTACACGCGCGTGCAAGTTTTGTGCTGTCAAAGCGAATGGGAAGCCTGCACCACCTGATCCGAACGAACCAACCAAGCTCGTTACTGCAGTTGGTGAAATGAAACTCGACTATCTCGTACTCACTGCAGTTGATCGGGATGATTTGCCCGATGGCGGTGCTGCGCATTTTGCAGCGTGCGTGCGCGCACTCAAGAGTGCTTATCCAAAGCTCCTTATTGAAATTCTCAGCGGAGATTTTGGTGGCAATGAAGAAGCGGTGCGCACTGTAGTTGAAGCAGGAACTGATGTTTTTGCGCACAATCTTGAAACGGTTCGACGCCTGCAAAGTTCAGTAAGAGATCGTCGAGCAAATTACGAACAAACACTCGCAGTACTGCGTGCCGCAAAACGTTTCAATCCAACACTCAAAACAAAAACGAGTCTCATGGTAGGACTGGGAGAAACACGCACCGAACTCTTAGAAGCCATGGACGATGCTCGCGCAAGCGACGTTGACATTATTACGTTCGGCCAATACTTACAGCCAACAACGTGGCACCTTGCTGTTGCGAGATACATGCCCCCTGACGAATTCAAGCAACTCGAAACTGACGCACGCGCGAAAGGATTCATCTACTGCGCTGCGGGCCCCTTCGTTCGGAGCTCGTATCGAGCAGGAGAGTTATTCCTAAAGGGACTTATAGAACTTGAGCGCAGCGCAGCGCCAAAAATAGCACTTGAGGAAAGAACATGATCAAAGATATCGCAACCTACACTGTGCAATACGTGCAAGTCATGGATGATGAAGGGAACGCCGACGACACTCTGCTTCCACCATTAAGCGCTGATGAAATTCGAACGATGTATTGGCACATGATTTGCGGCAGAGCTCTTGATAGGAAAATGCTCGCTCTGCAGCGACAAGGACGACTCGGAACATTTGCGAGTGTCGAAGGACAAGAAGCGTGTCAGGCTGGAAGCGCCATTCAATTGCGAAAGACTGACTGGATGACGATTGCATTTCGAGAAACAGTCGCATGCATCATTCGCGGAATCCCAATGCAACAGCTCCTGCAATACTGGGGAGGCGATGAGCGCGGCTCAAAGATGGCAGAGGATCAGCGAACACTCCCTGTCGCAATTCCAATAGGATCACAATGCTTGCACGCAGTCGGGCTTGCGTTCGCAAGCAAATATTACAATCGCGACGAAGTAGCACTTGCTTATTTTGGAGACGGAGCAACAAGCGAAGGTGAATTCCATGAAGCTCTCAACCTTGCAAGCGACTACACGGTACCCGTCGTCTTCTTTTGTCAAAATAATCAGTACGCAATTAGCGTGCCACGCTCACGACAAACAAAAGCAAAAACACTTGCACAGAAAGCAATTGCGTACGAAATACCAACCGTGCAAATCGATGGCAATGACGTCTTTGCAGTGTATCGTGTAACTAAGGAAGCTATTGAGCGTGCTCGTCGCGGCGAAGGACCGAGTTTCATCGAAGCAGTCACATACCGACTAGGAAACCACACCACCTCAGACGATTATAAGCACTATAGAACCGAAGACGAAGTTGCAGTTTGGAGAAAGAAAGATCCCGTTGATCGTTTGCGCAAATTCATGGAGAAAAGAGGAATGTGGAACGCGGAAATGGAAAGTGGCGCGTGGGCACACACCGAACAAATTATCGAAGAGGCAGTACAAAAATATGAAACCGCAACACCACAAGATCCAGCGGATATTTTTGACTACACTTTTGCAAAATTAAATCCAATTCTTGAAGAACAAAAAAGAAATGCGCTCAATGGTGGCAAACAATGACTGAAATGACTCTCATCAAGGCAGTAAACCATACACTTGATCTTGCCATGAGCAAAGATGAACGCATCGTCATCATCGGAGAAGACGTTGGAAAAGATGGAGGAGTATTTCGAGCGACCGAAGGACTGCTCGAGAAATATGGTGAGAAACGAGTGCTTGACAGTCCCATTGCAGAAGCAGGAATTGTTGGCGCTGCAGTTGGAATGTCAATAAACGGTTTAAGGCCAGTCGTCGAAATTCAATTCTCAGGGTTCATTTATCCGGCATGGCAAGAAATTGTGAGCCACGTATCCCGTATGAGAACACGCACGCGCGGACGCTTTCCGTGCCCAATGGTCATTCGCACGCCAAACGGCGGCGGCATTAATGCACTTGAGCACCACAGCGAGAGCATGGAAGCAATGTACGCACACATCCCAGGACTTATCACTATTGCACCAAGTAATCCAAAAGATGCAAAAGGACTTTTACTCAGCGCGCTTGAAAGCCCGGACCCAGTACTCTTCTTAGAACCAATTAAGCTCTACCGAGCATTCAAACAAGACGTACCCGAAGAATACTATACAATTCCTATCGGAAAAGCAGCAGTGATACAAGAAGGAAAAGATGTCACCATTATTAGTTGGGGTGCAAGTGTGCACACCGTTGTCGATGCAGTTCGTGACGTTGCACGACGAGGAATTAGCTGCGAGGTTATCGATTTGCGCACTATTTACCCATGGGACGTTGAGACAGTTATAGCAAGCGTTCAAAAAACTGGCCGCTGCGTCATAGTCCATGAAGCAACAAAAACAGGGGGATTTGCTGGTGAAATAATTGCAACCATCAATGAGAAAGCATTGCTCAGTTTAGAAGCACCCATTGCGCGCGTCACAGCGTACGATATTATTTTCCCACTGTATCGCAACGAGAAACGACAACTTCCTTCAGTTGATCGGGTGATTGCCGCCATCACGGAGACTGCTAAATTCTAATGGCGCCCTTCCTGTTCCCTGATGTCGGTGAAGGCATTCACGAAGGCAAGCTCGTACACTGGCGAGTCCATGAAGGAGATGTTGTCAAGCAAGATCAAGTGCTGTGCGAAGTGGAGACAGACAAAGCAGTCGTAGAAATTCCTAGTCCGCAACCCGGAACAATTCAAACACTCCACGGCAAAGAAGGCGAAATAATCAAAGTAGGAAATGTACTAGTCACCTTTGCAGATGCTACCAGTGCGCATGCAAGTAATCCAAGTGCACAAGTAGAATTTCAGCGGAATATAGATCGAGGAACGCGCAAAGTTGAGAGCAACCTTGTGCCAACACCGCCATTGCCGCATGAACATGATCCGCCAGCAAGACCCATCGAACCAATTAGCAATCCTGCGCTCACTGCGAATACTCATCCGCTTGCAGCTCCAAGTACACGAAGACTTGCACGCGAGCTCCACGTCGATTTGGGCGCGGTGCGCGGCAGCGGGCCAGCAGGGCGCATCGTTGATGCTGATGTTCAGGCTGCAAGCGGCGGTGCAACAACGCACAATTCTGTACAGGCACCATCACAAACGCAAAACTCGCCGCGTGTTCAAATGCCTAATACCGCAAGCTCGACACAGCAAGCTGTGTCCGCTGCGCAATCGCCAGGCGCAACAATACCTTACAGTGGCCGTCGAAAAGCTATTGGGGAGCACATGATGAATGCGCAGCAAGTTCCCGCAGTAACACTCTTTGCGCAAGCAGATGTAAGTGACCTTGTGGCATTGCGAGAGCGTGCAAAAGCGAGCGCAGAAGGACTTGGAATAAAGCTCTCTGTCTTACCATTGATTGCTCGTGCAGTCTGCGAGGCACTTCGTAAGCACCCAAGCATAAACAGCTCGATGCAAAATGAGAGCATTACACTTTCGCAAGAGATACATCTTGGCATAGCTGTGGATGATCCGAAAGGACTACTTGTTCCTATCATTCGAAACGCCGATCGAAAGAGCGTCCTTGAACTTGCAAAAGAAATTCAATCACTTGCTGAACTTGCACGCGCGAACAAACTCACTCTTGAGCAAATGCGCGGTAGCACGTTCAGTATTTCTAGCATCGGACCATTGCGCGTGCAAGGATTTACTCCCATGATCAACACACCTGAAAGTGCAATCCTTGGTATCGGTGCAATTCAAGACCAACCCTGGGTAGTTCAAGGCGCCGTAGTACCACGAAAAATTGTTACGCTCTCACTCACCTTCGATCATAGAGTATATGACGGGGCTGAAGCAGCTCGTTTTCTCACTACACTTGTTACGCTCGTAGAAAACCCCGATATGCTTCTGCTTGGAGGCATCTAAATGGTCATCGGCCAAACTGTCGCAACAACTGAAGTGCTCGTCATCGGAGCAGGACCAGGCGGCTATGTTGCTGCAATTCGCCTCGCGCAACTCGGTTACGAAGTAATGCTCGCTGACAAAGCAGGGGAACTTGGCGGCATGTGTTTGCATCATGGTTGCATCCCAAGCAAGGCCTTAATCCACGCCACAGATGTTTTGTACACTGCACAGCGAGCACAGAAAATCGGTATCAGCGGACAATTAACACTCAATTTTCCCACTACCCAGCAATGGAAGCACGAAGTCATAAACAAACTTGCTGATGGCATTGGTGGCTTGTGCAAGCGACATGGCATTCGTGTTGTAAAAGGAGAAATTTCTTTTCAGAGCTCAACAGTTGCAATCGTTCGCGGCGAGAACCTGGACTTTAATGCTATTGAATTCCGCTACGCCATCATTGCGACTGGAAGCAAACCACGTCCCCTTGCAAGTGCACCATTTGGCGGCAACATACTCTCCTCTCGCGAAGCAATAGAACTTGATCACATCCCTGCAACACTTGCAGTAATTGGTGGGGGATACATCGGCATTGAACTTGGCGGCATGTTTGCAAAAGCAGGGAGCAAAGTAACAGTACTTGAGAATACTGACTCGGTGCTTGCATTACTTGAACCAGAAGTAAATGCTGCTGCGGTAAAGCGACTGCAATCTATTGGTATCGACATTCGCGTGAACGCAGCAGTCGAGCGCGCAGAAAGCACCGCTGATGGTGCAATAGTTGTGAGCGCAGGCCAAACACTCTCCTTTTCAAAAGTACTTGTTGCGATTGGCCACGCACCAATCACTGACAATCTCCAAGTAGAGATGGCTGGAATTCAAAAGAATGAGAAAGGATTCATTCCAGTAGATGCACAGTGTCGCACGAACGTACGAAACATCTATGCCGTTGGCGATGTAACGGGAGGCGTCATGTTAGCACACAAAGCATCAGCACAAGGACGTGTTGCTGCCGAAGCAATCGCTGGAAAACCTGTTGCGTTTGAGCCACGGGGAATTCCAGCAGTAGTATTCTCTGATCCAGAAATTGCAATGGTGGGTTTGCGCACGAAAGAGGCCGTTGCAGAATATGGCGAAGTAAGAGTTGGAACATTCCCTTTTTCTGCGCTGGGACGTGCGCTCGCAATCGATGAACCGGATGGTTTTGTAAAAATAATCTCTACAAAAGAGGGAGTTGTCATTGGCGTTCACGCTATTGGTCCTGGTGTTTCAGATATCGTGTCTGAGGCAGCACTCGCAATCGAAATGGGCGCACGAGCTGAAGACATTGCACTCACCATTCACCCACATCCAACGCTTGGCGAAAGCCTTGCAGAAGCTGCCGAAGCATTACTCGGCCAATCAATTCACATCTACCAGCCAAAGCAGTAGTTAGAGGAAATTCTTGTGAGGCGTGCTGTGAGTTCTTGCGTAGTCTAAGAACGGTTTTGGATCAATCAAACCTCTTTGTATATCTGCAATGAGTTGACTTGCAGGATCATTGTAGCAAGCAGGAGGGCACAGTGCTGAGCAAAGCATGCCATCAACAATACTCTTGTGATCGTCTGAATTCCATACAAGTTCAAAGCGCTTGAAGAACTTCAGATACACATTCCACTTGCGGGCTTTGATTATACTGCCGAAGGAAGACGGGCACTCGAAGAAGGAAAGCAACTGTGTGATGTCAATACGCATCCACAGAAAATGGGTTCTCTTGCCATGCAAGTCGCCTCAGCACTGCTGCACGCAAAACAAGCGGCAGAACGCACCATATACCAAGTTGAGTTCGTGAAGGCAGCGAAGTGATCAATCACCCAGAGATTATCGCTTCTTAGCGAGGAACGCAGGATTTGCAACCGCAGGAGTTTGGCTTGCTGATCTTGCAGGTACGAAAACATACCTTTCTCTCACCCACCGCGCTAGATCTGCAGCAGAATCATGGAGTATAGCTGTTTTTTTGTCAACCACTTGTACTACACCTCGCGGAGGACTTCGATAACCATCCGTAAGTTTGAATGTAAGAACATGTTGAGGAAATGCAAAATGTTGCGCAACCACATCACCTAGCACACTCACCGGAATGCCGAGTTCGCCCAGTGATTTTGCTGTGACTACTTCGACAAAGGAGTGACCGCTACCAGGGAGATATTCTCGCTGGTACAGCTGCCAGAAGGTGTCTCGCATGAGTTCCGGCTGCAATACGACTTTACCTTCAGCCCAAGCAAGTTTCAGCGCGTCAACGAGTAGTGGTTTGGCCGCACGCACAGGCATATCTGCACATATTCCTACCTGCTTGAGATACGGAAGAAATTCCATGAGGATTGAATTTCTGCGCAACCTAAAAGCCTTGCGTTGTCCTTACAGCTGGTTGGCGAGCGGATGATAACTGAAGCTGGAGTTCCTGAAAAACAAATTTTACTCCTTGCAAGGAACATCGAATCTCATTATTAGCTATATAGACATAAATTAACTTTAAGAATAAATGACCACTACTAAGTAGTTATATGGGTACAAGCATCTTTCCAGAGTACTATCTCGCTCCAAAAAGCAGATTTGGCAACATTGCACAGCTTGGCGAGCGCATCCGAGCAGGCCTAGAAGGACTCGTCGTGAAAGCACGCACACTCAAACAAAGCTTTTTCACACGCGAGACACCGTACCGCGTTTGGAATGACGTCGAAATTGCAAACTATCTTGCAAACGCGGCGCAGCAAAGAGCAGCTACTTCACTGCAGGCACGCGCTCGCGGCGAAGCATCCGCGTTCGCGCCAGTACCTATTGTGCAAGTTACTTATGACTCAATTGATGGAATGGTAGATGAAAGCGCCGCACGAGATTCCTTGCGCAAGCGAGCAAGAGGCATCAACCCTGCACCCGTTGCAGTGAATCAAGTCGTCTATGATCGTATCGGTGCAAGAGTCATTCAAAATAGCATCCTCAATGACGCAACCGTAATGAATGCTGACCAACGCGCACACGCAACGTACGCGCAACCAACATACGATGCAAGCATCATTGCAGAAGTCAAATCACTCTACAAACACACAGAAGAACGAATAAAAGATCCTGAATATGGAAAGCTCGTGTTCCGTAACACCACGCAAGAGCGATCACTCTATGAAAAACAAGCTGCAAAAATGCTTGGCATTTCAGTAAAAACCATCCGAAGCATTGGCAAAACATACGGCTTTTTGCAATCGCGCAAGGATGTGCTTGCTGAAGAAATAGAAGTCCGCAGAAATTTATTGCTTGCCCACATCTACCGTAAGGGAGAAGGAAGCAAAGAGCTCAAAGCGTTTGCAACTGAGCATGGCTACTCTACAGCAGCACTGCGCAAAGATATCAAAGTATTGCTATCAGAAAAAGCCCCAGGATACCAGCACGCTGGACTTCGAGTACGAGACACACCAGCGCAAACAGAAGATCTTGAAAGAATAACTGCAGCATACGTTCGAGCTGCTTAAGACTAAAAGAAGAGGAGAACTATGGCAACACAAATCATGTATGAACCAAGCTCAATGGGAGCCCGAACATATGAACGTCCAATTTTGAGAGAATTATCGGGCAGGGAAGTTCGCGATTTGCACCTTTATCAGAAACCAACCGTGGTACAAATCGATGCTGTGCAGGGACGCGCCGTATTGAGTATTGCAGATGACATAAATAACAAAAGCAGACGCGATACAAATATAAGTGATCATGTATTGAATTGAATCAAGCAAACAGTGCTTGAAAAACAATGAATCTCAGACCAGTCGGCGAGCGAGTGCTTGTCTTACCAAATGACGAGCAGCGCTTCGGCACCGCACATCGTGAAGGCACCATTATTGCGGTTGCAAAAGAAGAACACACCACTGCACTCCACGAGGGAGAAGTTGTGCTTTTTCGCACAGAGCACAGCGAAGAGTTGATTCTGAACGGCGTAACCCACGTCATGATTGAAGCAAAAGATATTCTTGCTAAAATCGACGAAGAGTAAAAACCCACTGGACAAACGCGCGCCAAGTATTTGAATGAAAGCCACCTATCCAACATATGGCGGTGATAGCAATACAGGGGAGCCGCAAGGCTGTCAATTATGGACTTATCGTGTATGCACTCGAGCACGCACCAGCATACATCCTTGATTGCGCGAACTGCGCAAACATCCACCGATTTTTTCCAGAGTATCCGCAAGCACCCTACGATAAAGTGTTTGTGGTAGAACTCGAACTCCTCTACAAATTTCGCGATGCACTCAAAACACTCGTTCGTGAACAACCTGCAATAAATACCATCGTTATCACAAGCCCGAATCACTTGTTTCATTATGGTGATGTCGCAGAGAATAACGAACTCTTCACACACGCATGGGAACTCATGAATGAACTTGCACAACGATACGAAGTGCGAATAGCAATAGACAATGATACTCAGCACGCGTTTGCGCGACGCTTTGGAGCACACATCACTATGGGACACACGATCGAGAGTCAACGCGTTAATCTTGAACAAATAATTACTGAGCTTGAACGCTACAGCAAAGCACTCCGTCCGCAAGAGCGAGAGCGAATGCACAAACTCCTCAAAGCACCGCTGCGCGCAGTGGGACCCATAAGCTATGCAAACAGTCTGCACGCATGGGCATTCCTGCTGCTGAGCATCATCCTCGAACAAGAGAAACGACTACAGGCAATCGAACATGTGGTTGATCGACACCTTCCGGTACAAGAACAAAATAGTCTTATGGCTCAAAACGAATGAGAAAGACATATTTGTCGAAGAAGAGTACAGCTGCTGTATCTATGCAGATAGTACTGCGCGCAGCGAACAAACACTCAAACACACACCCCATTATCCTATTCTGAAAAAAACTCCGTTTGGCGAGCAAAAACCAGTCTTCGCCATTCCTGTGCCGACAATAGATGGCTTCGAACAATTCGTGAAACACATTGAAGAACTCACACGATATCGAGTACCGCTCTACAACGCAGATATACCTCCCGAACAACAATTTTTATACGAGCACAACATCATTCCTTGCAGCGTAGTTGAATGCACACCAAGCGGAATTCGGGCAGTTCCAATTGATGCGCATCTATCTCTGACAACGCTTGAGATGGAAGTGCATGCATCACGCGGCATAATTACGGCAATTCGTGTTGGGAAAAAACAGCTCATCGGAAATGAGTTCGACATACTCTTTCAATTCCTTCAACTCTTCACGCTAAAAGACCCTGATGTCATTCTGCTACCGCGCGCGCCACTCGCAATTACACGACTCGCAGCGAGACTAAAGCACCATGGACTTGCCATTCCCTTTCACCGCTACGGCACGGCACCACTCACCTACAAAGGAGGAAAATCATTCTACAGCTACGGACAAGTACGCTATCAGGACTACTCTGTACGATTACACGGTCGCTTTCTCGTTGACACCACCACGCCAATTGGCAGCATGAGCGACGTTGAAGCAATTGTTGAACTCTGCCAACTATCAGGCACACGATTCCAGCAACTCGCAGGAAGGAGCTATGGAGCAGTATTTCAAGCAAGTTTAGTGCGAACACTAATCCAAGCAAATTGTCTTGTACCATACAAAGAAAAACCCGCTGAAAAAGCGCTGAGCATGCTAGAAATGCTCGATGCAGATCGAGCAGGACATACCTTTGATCCACTCGTAGGATTTCACACCGATGTTGCAGAAATAGATTTTGCAAGCATGTATCCTTGGCTCATCTATAATCACAACATATCAGCAGAAACACTTCTAAAACAAGACGGTGCATGCGAGCACGTACCAGGAACACACCTTCGCATATCACTTACAAAAAAGGGATATACCCCACAAGCAATTAAACCTCTGCTCGATCGTCGCATGTGGTATAAGAAAAACCCGACTGCAATAAACAAACGACGAGCTGCAGGATTGAAATGGGTGCTCGTATCTTGCTATGGGTACTTGCGTTTTCGCGAATTTAAACTTGGTCTGCCAAGTGCACACATGGCAATTTGCGCGTTTGCACGTGAGAAAATACTGAGTGCAGCAGCCACTGCAGAAGAACACGATTGTTCAATAGTTCATGGAATAATTGATGCACTCTATATCAAAAAGAAAGGAATTACTGAAGAAGAAGTACGTGCTATTTGCACAGAAATAGAAATAACAACAGGAATTCCAATGATATTTGAAGGGCTCTTCAAATGGGTGGTGTTTCTCCCAAGCATCACAGATTCAGAGCGACCCGTACCGACAAGATACTACGGAGTTTTCCGTTCAGGTGAAATAAAAGTACGCGGCATCGAGTTACGCCAACGAGGAGTCCCGCGTATCGTAAAACAGTTGCAACAAGCTGCACTCGAACGTATGAGTGCATGCACGAGCGAAGATGAAATTCGTTCCCTCCTACCCGATCTCTTGCGCGTGCTTCGCGGTTTTGTAAAGCGAATTGCACATGCAGACAGAGAAGATTTGCTCTGCACACTTCGCATTAGCAAAACCAACTACAAAAATAACATCGCACAAAAGCACATCCTCACAGCACTACAAAGAAGAAATATCACTGTCGAGCCAGGTCAATCAATCCAGTTCATCTACGCAAGAAAAGGCGTTTGCCTCCCTGATGAATTCGCAGGTGATGCGAATAGTGTTGAATATACCAAACGCTTAGTACGAGCACTCTTTGTACTCCTCCAACCCTTCGGCATATCACGAGAATACATCGAGAAAAGCCTCGACGCAGATCGACAAGAGCGCCTCCAAACATTTTTATAACAAACAAACTGGATTCACCACAATGCCATTTACACAGTACAGCTACTTCATCGGCTGTCTCGTCATGCTTACCCTTTGGCTTGGCGCATTCTGGTATAGAGCAGATATACGCAAACCCATGCTCCTCATGAGCGGACTCTGCGGCGTCCTTGGTTTTCTGAGCGTCTTTGCATATAACGCAGACTGGTGGCGCCCACTCACCATCACCGGCACCTATGCAGGCGTTGAAGACTTCCTCTTTGCCTTCACCTTAAGTGGACTCTGCGTTGCGGCATATCCAATTATATTTAGACAAACACTTGAGTGGATTACCCCAACTCGACAACATCTTATTCAATTTCTCGGCCTTGTGGCAATCATCT
>JACCDG011023585.1_pt1 | contig 26931 bp, 26 predicted proteins | sample 7442471 | NCBI WGS metagenome assembly JACCDG01 (sample SAMN15323444, study PRJNA562643) | freshwater metagenome | isolation source: river surface water | place: USA:Blue River Watershed | collected 2017-08-17 | reverse complement strand
CAATGTTATATTTTATTTGGTCCAATCCAAATAAAATATTTACAGAGGTAAATGCCGATGGATAAATATGTTTAGGCCAATCGACTGAAAGTAGAATTGGCCTAATACATATTTCCAATCGGTATTATTGATGCTTGAGAAGGTGAAAATAATTCAGGCCATTTTTAAAAAACTAAGTAGTTAGCGGGTAAAAAGCGTTCAGAAACACAGTTTTACTGAGGTTTATAGCTAGGTTCAGGCCGATAAAGTGAAATGAAATTGACTTGATATGATGCCTATTTTCGATCAGTATTAGTGCTGATGCTCGTCTTTTGCCATGCCGGTATTTTGTGGAATTTTTATTTTATCTGTTTTTTTAAGCCCTTTCAACACTTCAATATTTAGCCCATCGGATAATCCGGTTTCCAGATATCTTTTTTCAAATTGTTGGGATTTTCCGGTTTCTACTTCAACATAAGGTTTTTCCTTTTCAAACAACAACACACTTTCGGGTATTACCATTACCTTATCTTTCCGGGCAAGTATAATATCGGCATTGGCACTATAACCTGCTCTTAGAAAAGAGGCTGAGCCTGTGCGGGCAATGGCGGCACGTATTAGAAATTGTATAGCACCATTTTCGGTAACACCTTTAGGAGCAATGTACTCCAACTGTGCTTTAAAGTTTTCTTTATCAATAGCTCCAATAGTCAGCAGCAAATCCATACCGGGTTGTACTTTGCCTACCTCGCTTTCATCGAGTTTGCCTTCAAAAATCATTTCGCCCATATTGGCTACAGCAGCAATTGTAGTACCCTCATTAAAAGTATTACTTTCTATTACCTGTCCGCCTTCCTTTACCGGTACATCCAGTATCATACCGCTTATGGTTGATTTTACAAGCGTGTTGGTGGCCGAACCGGAAGAGCGGTTTACTCCTTCTTTGATGATTTGTAAATTGTTTTCTGCAGCTTCCAACTCTTCTTTGGCGGTTTTGAGTTTTAGCTCGTAAGGCAGGAACTCTGCCTTTGACTCTACATCCTGTTTGTATAGCGATTCATTTCTATCGAATTCAATTTTAGCATTATCGTAAGTAATTTGTGCCTGATGCACGCGGGTTTCAGCATTACTCAGGTTCAGCATATTGGGAATGATTTTTATTTTGGCTATCACATCACCTTCTTTTACCTGCTGTCCTGCCACAATATAGAGTTTCTCAATAATGCCCGAAACCTGCGATTTCATATTTACTTCCCGGCGCGGAATGACCGAACCTGCCGCTACTGTTTTTTTGACTATACTGGTATCAAAAGCTTGTACAGTTTTAAATACTACCGGAGCTTCTTGCGATTTCTGGTAAAGGAAATAGAAAGTCCATAATATACCTGCAACAAGAAGGCTAAGGAGACTAATTTTTAAAATTTTCATAAAGGTGATTAAATTAATTATTCTGTTCTTAATGCTTCTACCGGACTAATAGAACTGGCCTTACGTGCAGGAATGAGTCCGGCAAGTGCCCCCGAAACAATAAGGAAAGCTATGGCTTGTAATACAATACCAATATCCACGGTAGGGTTTTTAAAGGAGGGTATGCTGTCGCCAATAGCCATATTAATGAGTTCGAGTAACAGTACACTCAGCCATAAACTAATGAAACCGGCGATAGTAGTGAGAAATACTGATTCCAAAATGATTTGTCCGATAACATGTGCCGGTGTTGCGCCCAATGCTCTTTTAACACCAATCTCTTTCGTGCGTTCCTTCACCACAATCAACATAATGTTACTTATTCCAATTACTCCTGCCAGCAGAGTGCCCGCACCTACAAACATTACCAGTACATAAATGCCGGTAAAAAGGCCACTTACCTGATTAAACGCATTTTCCATGTTCCAATGGCCAATAGCCAGGTTGTCGTCGGGAGCAATCTTGTGTCGTTGTTTCATTAGGGTAATTACCTTTTCTTCTGTTTGCGATGCCGGAATTCCTGATGGAGAAGAAATAGCAAACCAGCCAATAAGATCACCATAGTTAAAGGCATTTTGAAAGGTAGTAAAAGGCACTACAATGCGTTGCGACTGTGTACGAGCTTCTCCGCCATTACCGGTTGGTGCACTTATGCCAACCACCTTAAAATAAACCCCATTGATACGAATGAATTGACCGATTGGATTTTCCTGCGTCTTAAACAGTACCTCCCTAACACGGGTGCCTATTACGCAGACTTTGCGTTTTTCGCTCAGATCGAAGTGATTAATAAAACGGCCATTAGTTATTTTAACCTGTTCAATGCGTGCTATATTCGGATAATTGCCCAATACTTCAAAAGAGCCGCTTTTTAATCCCCGTACTACATTACTTCCAGCCTCGTGCCCACCCAACTGATTGATGGGACTAACCACTTCTACTTCGGGTAATCGGGCAATGGCTGCATAATCAGCATTGTTATAGCTGAAAAACCTTCCGGGTTTCATGCCCTGCCAGGCTTTGGTGGTTTTCTGCGCCCACATAAAAAAACTATTGGTAGCTACTCCTTCAAAATCTTTCATCACGCTATTACGTAATCCGTTTCCGGCACCCAGCATAATCACCAGCATAAATATACCCCAGCCCACACCCAGACAGGTAAGAAAAGTACGCAACTTGTTCTTGCGAATGGTCGCAAAAATTTCCTGCCAGTTATCGCGTTCAATGAGCATGAGCATAGCTGTTATTCATTACGAAGTGCCACTACAGGTTCTACCCGTGCTGCCCTTAAGCTGGGTATGAGTCCGGCCATTGCGCCGGCAAAAATAATAAGCAGTGTAGCATATATTGCCGTTGAAAAATCTACTTCAGGACTTTTAAAAAAAGTGCTTTCCACTCCGGCGTATTTCACCAGTTCCAATAAACCGGTGCCTGCCAGTAATCCGAAATATCCGGCAGTAGCCGTAATAAATACGGCCTCCATAATAATCTGTCCGACAATAAGCGCTGGAGTGGCACCAATAGCTTTGCGTATACCTATTTCGCGTGTGCGTTCTTTTACTATAATCATCATAATATTGCTGACTCCCACAATGCCCGCAAAAAGGGTCATTATACCAATAATCCACACAAATACTTTTATGCCTTTAAGTACGCCCATCACCCGTTTGTATTCTTCTCCCCAGTTTTCAATACGTATGGCATTCATGTCCTCCGGATTAAAGTTATACTTATGAGCCAGTAATGTCCGTATATTGTTCACCATGTCTTCGCTATGTTCAGCACCGGATTTGGTGGTACTCAGCCATACAATATCTATATTTCGTTTGCCGCCATATGCCCTTTGAGCAGTAGAAATTGGGATATAAATACGGGTATTATCGCCATTGCCGGGATCGGTAAATACACCTACCACTTTGTATTGCAGACCTTCCACATCAATAAATTTATTTATAGGGTCTTCGTCTTTAAATAATTCTTTCTTTACGGGCTCGCCAATGGCGCATACTTTTCGGTATTCTTCTATATCAATGCGGTTAATGAAGCGACCAGATGTGAGGGTAGCATTTTCCAGAAAGCAATGGTCGGGCATAACCGGCCTTACCGTAAATGCTGCATGGTTCTTTTTGTAGGAAAGTACCCTATTGCCCCATCCTCTGAAAACTGCACTCTGCCGGTCGATTCCGGAAGTTTTTTCAGTTATAAGTTTATAGTCTTCGTTGGTAAGCTGTATGGGGCGGTTTACTTTATGGCCTTTATAAGCTAAACTGGTTTGTCCGCCTTCTACGTTAATGCTGTTTACGGCATCGCTCATGAATTCGGTCCGGACACCATTGTATAAGCCCTGGCCGGCACCCAGCAATACAATAAGAATAAAAATACCCCAGCCAACGCTAAAGGCAGTGAGAAAACTGCGCAGCTTATTTTTGCGCATGGTTTCCAGTATTTCCTGCCAGTTATCGCGGTCGAAAATCATGATTGTTTCAGTTGACAATAAGTCCGTCTTTAAGCCGGATGATGCGATCAGTCATTTTACTGATATCGTTTTCATGCGTTACCAATACTATAGTGATTCCTTGTTTGTTTACCTGTCTGAAAATTTCCATTACTTCCAGGGAAGTGGCCGAATCGAGTGCTCCGGTGGGTTCGTCGGCAAAAATTACTTTAGGCTGTGCAATAAGAGCCCGCGCAATGGCCACACGTTGTTTTTGTCCGCCACTCAGCTCGCCCGGCAAATGACCGGCTCTGTCCAGCAGGCCTACCTTGTCGAGGTATTCCAGAGCCAATTTGTTTCTTTCCTTGCGTGATACTTTCTGGTAATAAAGCGGCAGTGCCACGTTTTCAGCAGCAGTTTTAAATGACAGTAAATTGAACGATTGAAAAACAAACCCCAGAAATTTATTCCGTAATTGTGCGGCTTTTGTCTGATTCAGGTTTTTAACCCATGTGTTATTCAGGTAATAATCCCCACGGTCGTAGTTATCCAATATGCCCAGAATATTCAGCAGGGTAGATTTTCCGGAACCGGATGAGCCCATAATGGAAACGAACTCACCGGGTTTTATATGTAGGTCAATCCCTTTTAATACCTCAAAAGACGAAGTGCCTAATCTGTATGTTTTATAAACCTGGTGAAGCTTAATCACTGTGTCCTGTTTTTTCCGGCGATTAAATTACTTAAAGGACACCACAATATACTTGCCGCTGGTGGAAAATTATTCTCCTGTCATCAGCCAGGCATGCGGATAATTCTGACGTATGCGAACAAGAGCCTGACGGGCTTCTTCGAGAGTATGAAAACTACCACCACTTACCACATGGAGGCCTTTTTTATTGGTGCCGTTCAGCATAGCCGGAATATGTTGTGCCTGCAGTTTCTGTATGTGGCGTTCGGCATTTTCGGGTATAGTAAAACAACCCAACACAATCTGATAAGACCCACTGGTACTCAGGGTGTATTTTTTCAGCCCTGAACTTTTTTTGACGGCAGTTTTATCGACTTTAGCCGGGGCAGAAATATTTACTACTAAACGCATTTCAGTATTTTCTTCCGGCTTTATATTGGCATAACCCTCTGTATTGGGGAGCAACAATTCCTGCATGTCAGGAACATATTTTTTAAAGACTTGCCTTTTTACCAAGGGCTTATACACCCTGCAAATTGGTTTAATAAAGGGATTGAGGTTGGCCCAGGCAGTATTGCCCGGTGTAATTCTTTGTGAGGAAATGATGATGCCTGCCAATACGATTTGTGTACCCACAACAATAGCCGCAATGCGGCGGTAGTTTTTCCGCTTTTTTGTTTTTACCGGTGCAGACTGGCGATCTATAAACTCCGTTTGGTTTTCGTTTAAGGTCATTTCCGGTTCGGCACTGAGCAGGGGCTGGGCATACACCGAACCAAGCCCGAAAGAAGAAATGAGGTAGTTTACATCTGCCTGTGGCTCGAACTGAACATTTTTTTCCTGATCAAGATATAGCACACCTATCTGTTCTATTTCCAACCGGCGGCTACTTTCCAACCGCTGTTTACAGGTCTCTGCAAAATTAGTCAGTTGCCTGCTGGCTTCGGCGTAACTGATCAGGTGTTTTTCCATGAGGTAATTGGCCAGCAAACCATCATTGTTCTGCAGGTTTTTATTAAAAAGCACTGACTTGCCCGGTGGGGTAATAAGGCTTCCGGAGTTAAAAATACCGGAAGGTATATGACGAGCCACAAAACCACCAAAACCGGGCACAATTACACAATTGTGCCGGTATAGAAGTTCACTGATGTATGCCGGTATTTTGTCGCCCATAAAAGAATGAACGAAAATAACAAAATCAGCCCGGGTATGGGATTTTTTAGGTGGAAAAATTCAGGCTTTTCATTTAAAGGACTGAATATTACCGCTTTATTTTTTTAGTCGTTTTCCCCTTCTTTCTTCTTATTTTTGCGGGACTTTTGATTTACTCTTTGTTTTCATCCCGATGTTATAAAGCCCTTATTGTAGTGGCCATACTATTGCCGGCATTCAGCTCTTTTAAGCGTAAAGAGGTACAACCGGCTCAACAAAGCATAAGGCTGTTTTCGGCTATGCTCGATTCTATACGCACCATAAAAACACTGCATTTTGGAATTAAAGCGCTGGAAAGGGTGGAAGATGGATACTCTTCTGCCGAATCGGATGTGAAAATCAATACCAGACCATATATGATATATTTTCGCAATGAAAAAAAGAAAATATCTATTCTATGGAAAGAAGGAAGCAATGAAAACCAAGCTCTTGTAAAGGCAAAATTGCTGCTCGGCATGTCGGTATCGCTCGACCCGCGCGGCGGAATGATGCGAAAAAATCAGCACCATACTATTTTCGAGTTGGGCTTTTCCTATTTTGCCCGAATGATGAACCAGGCTTTGCAGAAGGAAAAGGAAAATCTTGCCAAGGCACTGATATATCTTGGCAAAAAGAAATTCCTGGAACATAATTGCCACATGTTGGTGTATGAAGATAAAAACTATGGCTGGACCACCTATAAATGCGGAAAAGGTGAAACAGTGTCGGCTATAGCCGACAAACTGGCGGTAAGCGATTACGCTATACGAACCAGGAACAGGCTCTATAGTTTTTTCGGGTTTCTGAAAGAAGGTGCAATACTGAAAGTGCCCAATAACTATTGCAAAAAAATTGTACTCTATCTCGATGAGAAATCAATGTTGCCTTTGGGAATCAGTAACTATGATGAGGTGGGCTTATTCGAAAGCTATGAATACCTTAAGGTGGAAAAGAACCGGAAGTTGGGGAATGAAGATTTCCAGCAGTTTTACAAAGATTAATAAAAACGTATCTTTGCGCCCTTTATGCTTATGCCGAAACCAAATCGACTGCTTTTACTTATAGCTTGTTGCTCCTGCATCCTGCTACTCTCCTTCAGCGATACCCCGGCTGGCCGCGCACCTATTGGCTGTCGCGAGATCGTCGATCAAATGCTTAAACGCATACACGATGTACAACAGTTGAAGTATAACCTGAAAATAACCGAAAGAACCAATAATAAATTCAATAATTTTGCCTCTTCTGTAAAGCTAAACCGCAAACCCCGCAAGCTCTACCTATATACCAATGGTATTGAAGTGCTGTGGGTAGAAGGTACCAATAAAGGCAATGCTCTGGTTAAACCCAACTCATTTCCCTACTTTAATCTGAATCTCGACCCCAACGGCTCATTGATGCGCGACGGACAACACCATACCATTAATGAAATGGGCTTTGATTACTTTGGAAGCATTATCGAATTTATCTCTAAAAAATACAGCGATCGTTTTGATAAGGTTTTTACCCTGGAAGGAGAAGAAACAGTAAATAACAGACCTTGTTATAAAATTACCATCAATAACAGTGATTTTAAATTTGTTGATTATACCGTAAGTAAAGGCGAAAACCTCGTTAGCATTGCACGTAAGCTCTTTGTTGGCGAATATATGATATTGGAACGCAATAAGCCTAAAGTAGATGACTATAAAGACGTAAAGGCCGGCCAGGTAATAAAAGTACCTACGGCCTACGCCAAGTATGTTACATTATATGTAGACAAGTTATTTAATATGCCCGTTGGCAGCCGTATTTATGATGACAATGGCCTGTACGAGCAATACGATTATTTCTTTCTGCAGCTAAATCCCAAACTGGAAGATGCAGAATTTACCAGGGATTATAAGGGGTATGGGTTTTAGGACAATGTACCTTGTAGGCTGTATATAGTACTTTGTACTCTTTAGTATGGCTGCTGTATTGGCAGGCATAAGACATAACTGTGCGGAGGCAAAAGCGGAAGCTAAGAATAGCCACTACAATAAAAAAACTACTGCCAATAGCCTGAAACAGCAACAGACATAATACAACCTACATAGCACAATAGCTACACAGCTATTTCGTCTTCGAGAGCATTAAAGAATTTATATTCCATAAAACCGAAGCTGGCCATGCTGCGCACCTTAATCTTTCCGCCGTAAGTTTTGCGCCATTTCCAGAGCAAACTCTTCCACAAAAACCCTTTGGTAATAAAGGCTTCAATATAGGGGTGTACACAGAGGGTAACATCTTTCTGATTCTGTTCGCTGATAATATAACGCAGGGTGTTTTCAATTTGGTCAACAAACAACACGCTGGGTTGTACTTTACCCGTACCTGCACAACTCGGACACACCTCCTGTACATCCACATTCATCTCGGGGCGTACACGCTGGCGGGTAATTTGCACCAGGCCAAATTTACTGGGAGGTAAAATATTGTGTTTGGCACGATCGGCACGCATTTCCTCTTTCAACCTGTCGTAAAGCAGTTTGCGGTTATCCTGATTGTGCATGTCGATAAAGTCTACCACAATAATGCCACCCATATCACGCAACCGCAATTGCCGGGCTACTTCCGCTGCTGCTTCCAGGTTTACTTCCAGGGCATTAGTTTCCTGGCTGTTATCACTTTTAGCCCTGTTGCCGCTGTTCACATCAAACACATGAAGGGCTTCTGTATGCTCTATAATGAGATAAGCACCACTTCGCATGTTTACGGTTTTACCAAAGAGACCTTTGATTTGACGCTCAATGCCAAAATGATCGAAGATGGGAACTTTACCTGTGTAATGCTTAACAATATCTACTTTGTTCGGAGCAATACTTTTCAGGTAACTGCGCAATTCATCGTAAACCGCCCCGTCATTAACGTGTATGTGATTAAAATTTTCATTCAGCAAGTCGCGCAGAATAGCGTTAGTGCGATCTACCTCGCCTAATACACGCATAGGGGGTTGGGCAGTTTGCAAGGCCTTAAAACACTCGTCCCACTTTTTAACCAAATCGTTCAGGTCATTCTCAATATCGGCCACCGTTTTGTTTTCGGCTACAGTACGAACAATCACCCCAAAATTCCTGGGTTTTATATTCTGCATTAGCTCTTTCAGCCTTTGCTTTTCTTCACTGTTTCGTATTTTCTGCGAAACCGAAATTTTATCGGAGAAAGGAATGAGTACCAGATAGCGTCCGGCAATTGATATTTCAGAGGTAATACGTGGTCCTTTTGAAGAAATAGGTTCTTTGGCTACCTGCACCAATATGTGCTGGCCGCTTTGCACAACATTACCTATTTTTCCATCTTTAGGTATATCGTTCTCATTTTTAAAGTACATGAGATTCGATACGTTTTGCTTGCCACTCTGGGTCTGGCTGGTAAACTTCATAAGCGAAGCAGCCTGAGGGCCTAGATCGAGGTAATGCAGGAAAGCATCTTTATCGTAACCAACATCCACAAAAGCGGCATTAAGACCCGACATCACTTTTTTTACCTTTCCAAGGTATATATCTCCTACGGCAAAACGAGTGTTATTGCGTTCCTTATGAAGCTCTATCAAACGCTTATCGTTTAACAGGGCAATAACCGACTCGCCGGGCGAAGAATTAATAATCAGTTCGTAATTCACGGTCAGACAGAATTAAGATTCAACATTCCCTTTGACTCATACCGCAAAGAGCTGTATGGCAAAACCCCCTGCAAGGAGATGAGGCGCAATAAATAATACGCCAGGGGTTGATTAAATTGTGGGATAATTATCGCCGCCAGAAATACGGGGATACCGTATAGCAACAAGCAAACAAAACGGAAAAAATACATTTCATCCGTTTTGCCCACAAGAGCGAAATAAAATAGATAGTTAATGATTAACTACTTTTTCTTCTTATGACGATTTTTTCTTAAACGTTTTTTACGTTTATGAGTCGCCATTTTATGTCTTTTTCTTTTCTTTCCGCTTGGCATAATTCAACAAGTTATTGGTTAATAATTATTTATTTTTTTAAGTCATTAATGTACTTCTGTATTTCCTGCCGGGCATCTTTATCCGGACTAAGGCTTACGAATTTCTCCAGGCTTTCAATCGTTTTGACTTTATCTCCTTTATTCTCATAAGCTTCAGCCATATATAAATAAGCCCTTAAATAATCGGGTTTTAATTTCAACACCTTTTCATAACGACTGATGGCTTTTTCCCACTGCTTAGATTTGGCTGAAAAAAGCGCAAAAGTAAGCTGAAGATTAACATTATTGGAATCGGTTTTTTCAATCTCCCTCAACATGCTAATTCCTTTCATGGGGTCGGCTGTGCCATCAACGTAACTGGCTGCACGGTTTATTTTTGCATCCACATTGTTCGGATTTAGCGCCAGACCCTTGTCATAACACCGAATAGCAGAGGCATAAAGCATACTCTTTTCATTCGGATCCTTCACAAAACCTACCGAATAAAAGTACCTGTCGCCGGCCAATACCCAGGCTTCAGTTGTATTCAGCCGGGAAGCCTTTTTTGCTGTATATACAGCGGCTATATCTGGCTGCTTTAATGCGTCCCAAAAACCAATTAAAGAATCCAGCACGGCTGTTTTATCCTCGCCCGGTTTGATAAGAGTATTAAACTTGTCTTTGACAGCTCCGTTTAACATAGCAATCCGCGATTTGGCAAGAGCTTCCATATCGAAACCACCAGTACCCGCAGTGCTTTGCGTTACAAAGTCTTCGGCCTTTTTAACCGGCTTTTTATTTCCAAAATATAAAAGAACAAATAGTACAACTGCGCCGGCTATAATCCCAATCTGAAGTTTATTTACCGGCTTCATGTATATGGATTAGTCTTTGGACCCCGTTTTTACATTCTTCTTTACCTTTTCGGCAAAGGTTTTTGCCGGCTTAAAGGCCGGGATATAATGAGCCGGTATTATTACTGTAGTGTTTTTAGAAATGTTCCGCCCGGTTTTTTCGGCGCGTTTTTTTACAATGAATGTACCAAAGCCACGCAGGTAAATATTCTTTCCATCAGCCATATTGTTGCGAACCACCCTCATAAATGATTCAACAGCTGTTTGCACTACCAGCTTTTCTATACCAGTTTTTTCCGAAATCTCGTTAATAATGTCTGCTTTTGTCATCTTGGTATAATGAGTTTATAATCAGTAATTTGAAATTAAAAATTAAAACAGGGCAGCAAAGATACTATTTAAACTTAATACGCCAAATAAATGGCTAATTTTTTTAGTGTCAGGGAAATACGTAAAAAAGTGAACCTAAACGAAGTAAATATAGAATATGTAAATTCGCAGACTGAATTGTTTAACGTGGATTTACCTGACTTTTCACGGCTTTTAATAAACTGGTACCAGCGTTATAAGCGCGATTTACCCTGGCGACATACCAATGATCCATATCGGGTTTGGTTGTCGGAAGTTATTCTGCAGCAAACCAGAGTAGATCAGGGCTTACCTTATTACCAAAATTTTATCAGGGAGTTTCCGGGGGTAAAAGACCTAGCCCTCGCTCCTCAGGAAAAGATAATGAAACTATGGCAGGGATTAGGTTATTATTCACGGGCACGCAACCTGCACCAAACGGCTAAAATCGTTCATGATAAGCACCAAGGGCGTTTTCCGGAGGATTACGAGGGTCTTTTAAAATTAAAGGGAATTGGAGTGTATACTGCCGCAGCCATTGCTTCTTTTTGTTTTAACGAACCGAAGGCGGTCATCGATGGCAATGTATATCGGGTGCTGTCCCGGGTATTTGGCATACATATTCCCATAGATAGTACAGCGGGTAAAAAAGAATTCGCCTTGTTAGCGGCGGCGCTGCTGAACCCAAAAAAAGCCGCCTTGCACAATCAGGCTATTATGGAGTTTGGCGCACTGCAATGTGTACCACGTAATCCCAATTGTGGCAACTGCCCCCTGCAAGGTTATTGCTATGCCTATAGCAGTGGTGATGTTGGTATGCTGCCCGTAAAAGAAAAGAAACCAAAAGTGACCGAGCGCTATTTTGAGTATTTTGTCTTGTGTTACAGAAATTACACTTATATCAGACGAAGAGAAGGCCAGGATATTTGGAAGCACCTCTACGAATTCCCGCTTCTTGAAACCACAAAACTCTGGAAGGAAACAGAAGTGCTGCAAAGTGATCTGCTAACAAACTTGCTGAAGGAAACCCCCTATACCCTTCAGTCGGTATCTGAGGTATACCGCCACGTGCTTTCTCACCAGAAAATTTATGCCCGCTTCTGGACGCTTCGTTTAACGAAAAGACCCTTACTGTGCAATGATTTGGAACAGGCAGACCGGACAAAATTAGAGAATTTTGCCTGGCCCCGGTTAACCGACCGTTACCTGCAAACTTCCGGACTTTATAAAAAACCCGAATGGTAAAATAAATAATAGCGATATTTGTGTAAGCGATTGGTTCAGCATGCCTCAGGTACCGGTAAAAGATTCCACAGTTAGTTCTACGGTTACACCCACTTATAATGACTCACATATTTTCACGGGTCATGAGCTTCGCCCTAAGTCACCGGGCTTAATTCCGCGGCAATTAAAGGTGGAAACCTGGCCTGCATTTGTTTTGATGTTTGTTGTTGTTATTCTGGTGTTTTTACGGGTAAACAATGCCCGTATTTTTTTTCAGGTGTTGCGTTCGTTTTTTAGTCTGGGTTATACACGCCAGTTGGTAAGGGAAGAATACCGCCTGAATAAAAGCACCTCTATAGCCCTTATCGTTCTGTTTATCCTTACACTATCTCTTTTTCTGACGCAATTAAATACCTATTATGGGTTTTACAACGCTGAAAGCCCGGCACTGGTAACATACCTGGTTATATGCATGCTGATATTTGTGGTATATCTTGTTAAGGTATTGCTGAACAGGGCATTGGCTTTTGTCATAAATGATACTGCGCGAATAGAGGAATACCAGTTTAGTGTTTTTATGATGAACAAAGCGATTGGCGTATTTCTTTTCCCGGTGGTTATTGGTTTATATTATACCTCGGGTCGCAGCGATTACCTACTGGCAGTGGGTATTGGTATTGTCGCTTTTTTTTATGGTATACGGGTTTTCAGAGGCTTTAGTATTGGAGTAGCCAACAGAGGATTTTCTGTTTTTCATTTATTTTTATACCTTTGCAGCTTGGAATTGATTCCATTAATCGTTTTTATTAAAATACTGCTAAGCCGCATTTATTGGTCAGGCTGAAACTAAAAAGAGGTTTTATTAAATGGCTGTAAAAAACAACAATAAAAACAAGGCTAAGGTTGCTGTTCAAAAGCCCGCTAAAGCCCCAAAAGCCTCTAAAACCAAAGAATCTCCGAAAGCTGAAAAAAACGCAAAGTCTTTAAAACCTGTGCCGGATAAAGAACAGCCTGGCGCAACTATGCCAGAAAAGCCGGCGAAAGCTGGGGCAAAAAAAAGCGAGCCAAAGAAGGAGGGTGCTGAATCAGCAAAGCCCAAACCGAATATTCCTTCCGGACCGGTTTATGTTGAGGCCGACAAAAGCGGACCGAAAAACAAAATACGTACAGTTTTGATTTCACAGCCTAAACCGGAAAATGACAAATCTCCTTACATAGATCTTGCCCGCAAATATAATGTTAAACTGGATTTCAGGCAATTTATTCAGGTGGAAGGTGTTCCTGCACGCGACTTCAGACAGGATCGTGTAAACCTGAGCGAATACAATGCCGTTATACTGACCAGTCGTATTGCCATAGACCATTATTTCCGTATGTGTAACGAAATGCGTTATTCGGTACCTGAAACTACCAAATATTTCTGTCTTTCAGAGTCTATTGCCTATTACCTGCAAAAGTATGTGCAGTATCGTAAGCGGAAGATTTTTTATGGTAATCAGACCATAGCAGATTTGGTAGATGTTATTAAAAAGCACCGTGAAGAAAAATTTCTTCTGCCGGTGTCGGATGTCCACCGTGAACAGATTGTAGACTTGCTCGACGACCTGAATCTTCAATATACTAAAGCTACTTTTTATCGCACGGTAAGTGCCGACCTGAGCGATTTTAAAGGCAAATTGGATTATGATGTAGTGGTGTTTTTTACACCCGCCGGTATCCAATCCTTGTTTAAGAATTTTCCTGGCTTTAAGCAAGGTGATTTGCGAATTGGGGCTTTTGGTGCGGCTGCTGTAAAAGAGGCTCGCGAACACGGATTGCGGGTAGATATTGCGGCGCCAACGCCACAGGCTCCTTCCATGACTATGGCGCTGGACAACTACATTCGCGAAGTGAACAAACGCTAAGCTTCTTCCGGCTTTAATAAGCCCAGACATGTTTACCTTTAAAAAATCAGAACGTCTTTGCAGTAAAAAAGACTTGGAATGTTTGTATGCCAAAGGCAAACACAAAACCTGTTTTCCGCTAAAGGTATACTGGAGACCCAATACCTTTGATGGTCTATATCCTGTCAGGGTAGTAATAACGGTGCCCAAACGTTTGTTTAAGAAAGCAGTACACCGAAATCGTATCAAGCGACAGTTACGGGAAGTTTATCGATTGCATAAACATATTCTGTATGAAAAACTAAAGACATCCGGAACACAGCTGGATATTGGTATACTATACATCAGTAAAGATTTTGCGGAGGCTGAGGTATTGAAAGAGGCTTTGTTGAAGGCTTTTGAGATGATAATGGGGTAAGGCTCTGCTTCTATAACCAGGCGCTATTGATGTTATACCAATGTTATATTTTATTTGGTCCAATCCAAATAAAATATTTACAGTGGTAAATGCCGATGGATAAATATGTTTAGGTCAATCGACTGAGAGGAGAATTGGCCTAATACATATTTCCAATCGGTATTAATCTTCTTCCCCCAGCGCCTCAAACATGGCTCTGGCTTTAATCAGACATTCCTCATATTCTTTTTCAGGATCAGAAAGATAAGTAATGGCCCCTCCTACAGAAAACGAGAGGTAAGTTGTGTTAGCGTTATAGAATATGCTACGGATAAGTACGCTAAAATCCATATTTCCACCAGGATCAATATAGCCAAGGGCACCTGAATATAAGCCCCGGCGTGAAACTTCCAGTTCTTCAATTAATTTCATGGCACTAATTTTTGGTGCGCCCGTCATAGAGGCCATCGGAAAAGTGGCTTGCACAATATTTTGAAAACTGGTTTTATTGCGGAGCTCGCAGCTAATAGTAGAAACAAGCTGGTGTACCTGTCTGAAGGTATACAAACCAAACAGTTCTTCAACTTTAACACTACCGCGTTGTGCCACCCGCGAAAGATCGTTGCGCGCCACATCCACGATCATTACATTTTCGGTGCGCTCTTTTAAACTAAGCAGTAGTTGTTGCTTTAGTCTTTCGTCTTCTTTGTCTTCCACACTGCGTCGGGCAGTTCCTTTAATGGGCTGGGTCATTATTTTGTCGCCTTTTTTTTTAAAAAAGCGTTCCGGACTTGAACTAATCACCCAGTTGTCCTGAAAACGGGTCAATGCCGAAAAGGGAGCTTCCGATATGCGGTTTAGTTTTTTGTATACCTGTAATGGATCTATCTTTGCCACGTCGGCAAAAAACTCCATACAATAATTAATTTCATAAATATCGCCACGGGCAATATGCTCCTGCAATTCATGTATTTTTTTCAGATATTCGGCCTTACTTAACCGGTGTTGTAAGTGCAGGAGGTATTGCTGTTTCTGCTCTTCCTGAGCCCGCTCTGTTAGTAAGTCCTTGTATAATTGCCCTGCATCAGCTAAAGCATGGTGTGTCGTACTGTTTATGTACAATTGCCGGTCTTTTACATAGATAAGTATTTCCGGTTCGAAAAAGCAGGAAGAAGGAAGGTTGAAAAAGTCGGGATGCCTGCTGTGCAACTCTTCCAATTCGTTTTTCAGCTCGTAGCTCAGGTAGCCGAATAACCATTTGTTATTCAGAGACACATCGTTAGCGGAATAAATCGATGGATTGGCAGCAAAGGCAGCCAACACGGGGTATTCATCGCTCAGGGAGTTGGAGTAAAAAACGGCGGCATAGGGGTATTTTTTGGTAAGTTGCAGCAGATTATTAACAAGGATTTGTAGCAGTTGCTCAGGAATGGCAGCTGTAAATACAAAAGGCAAAAGCAAGTTCTTTTCTGCCATTACAGCATATTATAGATTTTGGTGTTCTGGAATTTTTTATAAAAGTCCGGCGCTTTTACCTTAAATCGATAACCAAAAGAGAAAGCCCCGGAAACATATTTGTTTCTTATGTTTAACTGAGGGCGGTTCATGTAAGATACATCATTGAGTGAGGTAATCATCAAATAGAATCTTTTACCATTATACCCGAAAGAAGAGCGAAAATCGCCGGATATACCAATAAACCCAAGTTTCGAAATTTGTCCATCGGTATGGCGGTAGCTGCGCTGCTGCGGCTCCAGTCCTCCCAGTAGGGTTAGGTTAAGGAACAGTGACTTAAAAATGACAAAGTTAAGCGAACCACCAAACCCTCCGGAAATGCCGGCTACATTTAATTCGTTCATATTTTCGTATTGCCCAAAATATTTTCTTACGTTCGGTGGCGCAAAAGAATAGTTGGTGTTCATGGTGGTATAAAACATATTGCTTACAAATACCCATGAAAAGGCAGATTTGTATTGGCGGTAGTTGCAGGAATAGGCCGCCTTATAGGAGAATTTATGGTGTTTGAAAAAGTAAAGGAACTTAGCTTTTAAAGAAGCATTCAGCATATCCGGATTCTGGTAGTAGATTCCCGTAGTTTTAAAATCAGGGTCATATTTGCCGGTGTTCAATTCATAAAAACCTTTGTAACGCCTGTATGATGTTTCAAGCAGCCACTTGTTTCCTCCGAAAGAAAAGCCCAGGCTGTTATAAGTGGTTTTCCCCTTTTGCGGCGAACTTTGTGGCACTGATTTAACGGCCAGCGAAACGGAAAATTTATCGTAGGTAATATCTATGCCGGTAACCGCATTAGCTTCGGCAATATAGTCCAGTGTAGCTTTGCCCGAGTCTGCAAAACCCAGTATTGGTTTTACAGCTATATCATAATTACGGGCCGATTGGTAAAATCCGACAATCAAACGGTCAGGATACTTGCGGTAATAATTGGTGTCGTAATCGGGCTGATTCGTGTCTATAGTTACTTTGGTCTCGCTTTGCGATTGTGCGTCAACCGTTTTTACCCATAACAGCATAAAAATAATGCTAAGGTATGTTCTTATTTTCATCATCTATTAACTACGTTCTTCCCAAACGGCAGCTAAATGCACAATGGTTTGTACGGCTTTGTGCATATCCTGAACCGATACCCATTCCTGCTTGCTGTGAAAGGCGTGCTCGCCTGCAAAAATATTGGGGCAGGGCAAACCCATAAACGAAAGCCGCGAGCCATCCGTACCCCCGCGTATGCTCGATAGCACAGGTTGCACACCGCTACGGCGCACGGCTTCTACAGCATAATCCACCACGTGCGGGTATTTGTCCAAAACTTCCCTCATGTTGCGATACTGGTGTTGAATCTCAAAAGTATAACTACACTTATTCCAGGCATCTATAACCGAAGCTGTTATTTGCCTGAGTTCTTCTTCAAGAGCATGGAGGGTAGGTGTATCAAAAGCACGGATAATAAATTTAAGCGTTACCTGCTCCAGACCTCCATTAATAGAAACCGGATGAATAAAGGGTTCTTTGCCTTCTGTGGTTTCGGGGCATTTGTCACTGGGCAAGCGTGCTATGATTTCAGTTGCTATTTTCATAGCGTGCTGCATTTTGTTTTTGGCAAACCCCGGATGGGTAGGAAAGCCATGAATAGTAATAGTTACCCCGTCTGCCGAAAAAGTTTCATTTTCTATATGACCCAGGGTTTCGCCATCAATGGTATAGCCAAAATCGGCACCCAGTTTATTCATATCTGCTTTATCCACACCGCGTCCAATTTCCTCGTCGGGCGTAAAAAGCACACGTATTTTGCCGTGTTTTACTTCGGGATTTTTTATCAGATAATGCATGGCATCCATAATTTCCGCCACACCGGCTTTGTTATCGGCGCCCAGCAGGGTGGTGCCGTCGGCGGTTATAATATCATTGCCCAGTTGTGCTGCCAAGGCCGGGTGTTCGGTAAAACATATTACCTGGGTATTGTCGTTGGGCAGGGTAATGTTCTGGCCCTGATAGTTTTTATGAATAATCGGATTAACATTAGTGCCACTGCAATCGGGCGAAGTATCCATGTGTGAACAGAAACAGATAACGGGAACTTGTTTACTGGTATTGGCTGGCAGAGTGGCATACACGTAACCAAAATCGTTGGTTTCGGCATCGCTCAGTCCCATTTCCTGTAATTCTTTTACCAGTAGTCGGGCCAGGTCTTTCTGCTTTTCTGTAGAAGGTGTAGTGGCCGAACCAGGATCCGACTGCGTATCTACTTTAGCATAACGAATAAATCTATCGGTAACGGTATAGGTATACTGGTTAAAATCCATGGGTAAAAATTAGGCGGCCAATAATTTGGACAATTTAGATTTCTCGATTTTTTCGCGGGCATAAGCCAGGCTAACTGTAAATTTCTTCTTTGTATTTTCTTCTGTTGGTATACTGTACATGGCATCGAGCATAATGGCTTCGCAAATGGAGCGAAGACCCCGTGCTCCCAGCTTAAACTCAATGGCTTTATTTACGATAAGGTCGAGGGCATCTTCAGAAAAATCTAATTTTACGCCTTCCATTTCAAAAAGGCGCTGGTATTGTTTCATTAGTGCGTTTTTTGGTTCCGTCAGTATGGCTCGCAAAGCCTTGGCATCGAGTGGTTGCAGATACGTAAGTACCGGAAGGCGGCCAATGAGTTCAGGTATCAGACCGAAACTTTTTAAATCCTGAGGAGCTACGTATTGCAGTAAATTTCCTTTATCAATTTGTTCGGCATTTACGGAGGCACTGTATCCAATAGCTTGTGTATTCAGGCGTGCCGCAATTTTCTTTTCTATACCGTCAAATGCACCACCGCAAATAAAAAGTATGTTTTTGGTATTTACCTGAATCATTTTCGCATCCGGATGCTTGCGTCCGCCCTGAGGGGGCACATTGGCTACCGAGTCTTCCAGTAGTTTAAGCAGCGCCTGTTGGGTACCTTCTTTAATATCGCGGGTAAGTGAAGGATTATCACCTTTTCGGGAAATTTTATCAATTTCATCAATAAACACGATACCCTGCTCGGCAGCAGCCACATCATAATTGGCGGCCTGTAGCAGCCTGGTAATAATGCTTTCCACATCCTCGCCTACATAACCAGCCTCGGTAAATACAGTAGCATCCGCTATACAAAACGGCACATTAAGCAATCGGGCTATAGTACGAGCCATCAGGGTTTTACCTGTGCCTGTTTCTCCCACGAGGATGACGTTGGATTTTTCGATCTCAATCTCATCTTCTGCTTTTTCTTTAGGTGAATGGGTAACGCGCTTAAAGTGGTTGTATACGGCCACACTCAAGACCTTTTTAGCTTCATCCTGACCGATGATATACTCATCGAGGTATTTCTTAATAACGGAAGGTTTAAGCAGGGTTAGTGTTTGCCGGGCGCTTTCCTTTTTGCTGGTTTCGTTGTCGGCACTAACAATTTTGTATGCCTCGGCCACACATATTTCACAGATGTGCCCGTTTTGCCCGGCTATAAGCATTTTGGCTTCTCGCTTGTCGCGGCCACAGAACGAACATTTAATAAAATTTTCTTTTGCCATCAGAGTAAAGGGTATCAAAGCACAAAAATACAAAATAGCAGCGAGGTAATGTATATGAGGATAAAGTGATTATTTTGGAAGTTTTGCAGCCTTAATGAAGACAGGTGGAGTTTTATGAAGGCGGCTGTTCGATCCCACTTTTACATACTGAAGCGTAAACATGCGTAAAAATTGCCGGATGACTGGGCTGGATTATTTGTTGAGTAAACAGTGAGGAGTATCTGTTTTTGCAATTTTTTGTGTACAATGCATTGATATTGATACTGAAGCGAACTGATAAAGCAATAGCGTTTAGTTTGAATTAAGTTGTTGCTTATCTGCCTCCTCAGTTATTGAACTGATAACAGTGGTTTCCAGCAAGGGTTCAGGAATGAGTCTTCGGTTAAGGCCGCCTCTTGATTTCAGCCGACGTTTTTTTCTACGGGGCATTAAATAAATTCATTATCCTGCCTATACTTTATCAGCGAATGATTAAATTTGGGACTCTCTTTTAGCCCCCAAATTATGCCAAAGTTTAACGGTTTAATTACTTCCAAGCTACCATCGGTCGGAACCACTATTTTTTCTGTAATGAGCAAACTCGCGCTGGAGCACAATGCCATTAACTTATCACAGGGTTTCCCGGATTTTTCCTGTTCCGATTATTTGGTAGAACTTGTGAACAGGTATATGAAAACAGGGCATAACCAATATGCTCCAATGCCGGGTGTGCCGGTTTTAAGAGAGCGCATTGCTCAAATGATAGAGGAACTGTATGGTACGGTTTATCATCCTGAAACGGAAATTACCATTACTGCAGGCGCCACACAGGCCATATATACAGCAATTTCGGCTTTGGTGCGCGATGGAGATGAGGTTGTTATTTTTGAGCCGGCTTACGATTGTTATGCCCCGGCCATTGAAATGGCCGGAGGTAAACCCATATACATTCAGTTAAAATTTCCAGATTATTCCATCGACTGGTCGGCGGTAAAAAAAGTAATTAATCACCGCACACGAATGATAATTATTAATACCCCGCATAACCCAAGCGGATCAGTATTATCGGCAGCAGATATGAAAGAGCTGGAGAAACTGACAAGTAAAACCGATATTATAATATTAAGTGATGAGGTTTACGAACACATGTGTTTTGATGGCAAGGTGCATCAAAGTGTGACCCGCTATAAAAACCTGGCCGACCGCAGTTTTATGGTTTCATCTTTCGGAAAAACCGTACATACCACCGGCTGGAAAATGGCTTATATTGCCGCTCCGGCCAACCTGATGAGTGAATTTCGTAAGGTACATCAATACCTGGTGTTCTCGTGTAATACCCCCGTTCAATATGCGCTGGCAGAGTTTCTGGGCAATCGGGACAATTACCTGGAGTTGAAAAGTCTATACCAGGGAAAACGGGATCGCTTTATCGGACTTATTAAAAACAGTGGATTTAAGTACGATCTTTGTTCGGGCACCTATTTTCAATTGCTCAAATACGATACCATTAGTAATGAAAAAGATATTGATTTTGCTATTCGTTTAACTCAGGAATATGGAATTGCTTCCATACCTTTGTCGGTGTTTTATCATAAGCCTGTCGACAATAAAGTGCTGCGGTTTTGTTTTGCAAAGAAAGACGAAACCCTGGAACAGGCTGCAAAAATAATTTGTAAAATCAGTCCTGCTTATGCAAAACCTTAATGTAAGTATTGTACAAACTGCTCTCTACTGGGAGAACCCTTCGGCTAACCTGGCTATGTTCAGCAAAAAACTGAAGGCGCTGAAAGAAAACACAGATGTTATTGTTCTTCCGGAAATGTTTACTACCGGTTTTGCCGTTGACCGCCAACGGGTGGCCGAAGCACATGGGGGGGAAGGCCTGCAATGGATGCAGCAAATAGCCGGTGAAAAGAACTGTGTAATAACCGGAAGTATTGCTGTAAAAGAAGAGGATAAACTGTATAATAGGCTTTACTGGGTAAAGCCTGACGGAACCTATACCACTTACGATAAACGGCATTTGTTCAGAATGGCTGGCGAAAACAAGTATTACACAGCCGGCGATAAAAAACTGGTGGCAGAGGTAAAGGGTTGGAAAATTTGCCCCCTGATTTGTTACGACTTACGTTTCCCGGTTTGGGCACGTAATCGTTGGAATGAAGAAGGGCTTGCACAATACGACGCTTTATTATATGTGGCCAATTGGCCCGAAGCGCGCAGTTTTCCATGGAAAAGTTTGCTGATAGCAAGGGCTATCGAAAACCAGGCTTATGTTATTGGAGTAAACCGTATTGGGTCAGATGGCAATCATATTGCTCATTCGGGCGACAGTGCTGTTATTAACCCTCGTGGAGAACAACTTACTGAGACTAAAGCCCATGAAGAGCGTATAGAAACCATTACATTGGATTATACTTATCTCAGTGAATTCAGAAAACAATTTCCGGTGGGCATGGATGCTGATGAATTCAGCCTGCCTGAACTTAGGCCGGAAAAAGTATAAAACCTTACTTTGCCTGTAATAAGCGGGCAATGTACTTTCCTATAATATCGAACTCAAGATTTACCGTGTCGCCCGCACGTAAATACCCGAAACTGGTATGTTCGAAGGTGTAGGGAATAATACTCACACTAAACCCGTTGGTAGTGGCATTTACAACAGTAAGACTTACCCCGTTTACACAAATACTGCCCTTTTCTACAGTTATATTTCCTTTACTGCTGTCGTATTCAAAACCAAAGAGGTAGCTGCCGTTGAGGTCTTTTACACTTGTGCATATACCGGTTTGATCCACATGACCCTGAACAATGTGCCCGTCAAATCGCCCATTTGCCGGCATGCAACGTTCAAGGTTAACCAGGCTTCCACACTGTAATTGGCCCAGATTGGTTTTATCTAGTGTTTCTTTAATTGCGGTTACTGTATAACTATTCCCGGCAATGTGCACCACTGTGAGGCAAACACCGTTGTGAGCTATACTTTGATCGACTCTAAGTTCAGAAGTAAAAGGGCAACTAAGCCTGATGTGCAGGTTGGTGTTCTCTTCCTGTAGGCTTTCCACTTTTCCGGTGGCTTCAATAATTCCGGTAAACATAGCTTAAATTCTTCCTAAAAGTAAGCATTTTCAGTTGTCGTTATTTCATCCCCTGTATTTTACATGTAAACCGTTCAGGTAAATTAAAGAAAGTAAACATTTCTGACTCTCTTGGCGATAAAACAAATTTCTGAAGCAATTCACTCATCCGAAGGAATTCTCTTTTTATAGTGGTTTCATTGTTCAGTTCAATAACTGTTCTGAAAAAACCGATCACGGCCTGGCCACCTTTGAACTTTTCACGGATAAGACCTTCGTCATGTTCTTTTAATTTATCGAGGGCATAAAATAGTTTCAGGTAGCGGGTATTCTGTTTGTCCTTAACATGCGACAATGACTTGACAAAAAGGATTTTTCGTTAATGGTTAGTGATTTAATCAGCACAAACAAACTATCTCTTGCCGACATATATTTATGGTTGGGTAAAGGTGAATTTAAACAGTTTTATCAACTGTTATTGATGCAATATTGGGCAAATAAATCAATTTCGAAAGCTTGCCGGTTTACGAATAAATTGCTCCGAATGATTTTAAGGGCAGAATAAGAACTAAGCACAATTCACCTGTATACCGCTTAAAATCATTCCTTTCTTTACTGCCGGATAAAGAACTCAGAAATACAGAAATAAATGGTATTTTTGTACGGGTATAAGGTTTGTAAAGACAATTGAAGATTTATATTTAACTGATTCCGGATACGACAAGGCTTAAAAAATTCAAAGGAAAGATAAATTAAGTTCGTAAGCATATTAATTTAAAGATAGAAAAATGAAAAGGATTGCAACGGTTCTTACAGTATTGTTAATATCTTCAGGGCATTTGGCTTTTTCCCAGTCTTTCGACGATGGAACCAATCTGGTGAGTGTGGGTTTTGGACTACCACCCGGAAGGCGTATTGTGGAGGATTTTAAAATTTATAAAACATTTACCGATTACAGACTGAAGAACTACGGAACCATAGTGCTGAAATACGAACATGGTTTGCACAAGTATTTTGGTATCGGTATAAATACGGAGTATTCCGGAAGCAGTGTACATTACCTTTATGATGACAATGCCAATGCGGCATCTCCACGCTATCAGGTACATATTAAAAGCAATGTTTTTGCAGCCTACGCCCGTATGAATGGGCATGTGTCATTAACCGATAACTTTGACCTCTATGCCGGAGCCGGACTGGGGTATATGTATACTGTGAACAACCGATCGGACACCAATCCTAATGTGAATACCAACATTACTCAGAAAAGTACGGTTTTGGATTTTGATTTTCAGCTTACATTGGGAGCCCGGTACATGGTAAAGGAAAATGTGGGCATATTTGTTGAAGTTGGCCGCGCTACCACTGTTTGTCAATTAGGATTGGCATTGAAATTTTAACCCCATACAGTGGAGGACACGGCCTTTACCCTTAATAGGGTTATGTTGTTTTGTTGCGGACTCCCTGCTTTGCCCAATGTCAACACGGCTATTTCCGGCCTGTATTTTCAGAAAGAAAAAATAAAAGCCCCACCCCATCGGCTTTGCCACTCTGCATCCGGATTGTTTGTTTTACTCGTTAGTAATTGTTGTTTGGGGGCATCCAGCCATAATAGCCGGTGAAACAGGCTCAATCCCAGGTGTTTCTTAAAAATGGCCGGCCTGATTTTAATACCGGCGTCATGGCTTACACAATAGTGCCATGCCCGCTGTTCTTCTATGTATCGGGTTCCGGCATAAATTGTATGCTGTAGCAAACCCGGGAGCATATTCATATACCCACTAATCGGAAGTTTAAACCTGCTGTAACGGAACAATTCCAGTTCGGCTCCTGTTCCTATCTGAACCGTATGCCCCATCACTTCCGGATAATTGGGCAGGTAGGTTTTTAACAGTGAATGGAAGTTGTGTTGTATCACAAAATAAAGGCAATGTTTGCCCAGGCTATCGAAGGGCAACAGGTATTTGAAGTTGTAACCATAACCTTTGCTGAGCATACCAATTTCGGTTTCAGCGTGCGCATTGTCTTTACAACCCGGACGAAGGTATAATCCTATACCGCCCCAGGAATAAGAAGATCCCGGAAAAATTTCATAAAAAAAACAGGCTCCTTTCAGATTTACACGCATAGAGGCATAATAACCACTTTCACTCATAAGAACCTGTCTGACTACATTATTGGCTGTAAAAATCTGGTTGAGTCTGGCTCCCCCTTGTACGGAAAAAAGGCAGTGCCGTGTTTTATCGAGTATCTGAAAGGGAAAGCCTATAGACGATTGCAGGGCATAGTATAAAGCACATTCTGTATGCAGTTCCAATCCCAGGCTTAGGCGCGAGCCGCCAGCCAGCCATTCGCCCATCAGCTCTTTTATCATATACCCTCCGGCCAGTGGATGCAGTGCTGTGTTCCCGATATAAGACAATTGCACTTCAGGTACTCCAAATGCCTCATGCGTATATTGCTGCACCCTGCTGCCCAGCATATTGCCATTTAAGTAAACGCCAGTCTGAAGACTGATATAGCCGCTGCTGTCTGCAAAATTCACCATCGGAAAACCGACGCGTAGCAACAACTCATCTGTACGCCCTCGTTTGAGAGAATCAAAAGGAAAGCGGTTCGTTAGAGCGGAAAGCCTTGCCTGTAGGAAGAAATGCTTTTCAGCGCTGAGTTTCAGGTTTAATCCGTATGAACGCAAGTCATCCTGTATTCGGGTAAAACCTCCTCCCCAGGAATCGTTGAGTAAACTAAGCTCGGTGTTTTTCAGTTTAAAATAATCCTGTGCGCTAAGGGTGGAGCACAACAGCAGCAGACAACAATTATGTATGAAATTTCTATTCAGGAAAGTGAAGGAATTAAAAGAAGAGCGTATGATCGAATAAAAAAATCGACAAAAATATAGACCCTATTTAGTTAATTGTTTAAACACATCTTCGAGTTTTTGCTCCAGTTTCTGCAAGGCCAGTACACGCAATCCGTTTTTAACGGCGTAGTCAAAAATATCGGTACGTACATCACGGTCTTCGGCAGCAATAATATGCCATTTATGGCCTTCGGACTGTCGAGCCTCCATTATTCCACTAATACTTTTAAGCGCAGTACGGCTGACCTGTTTGTCAAATTCTACCAATATTACCTGTTTTTCTTTTCCTGATTGTTGAAGTGTTTGTGTTTCATCATTGGCTACAATCCGCCCTTTGTTAATAATCATCACCCGGTCGCATACGGCCTCAACTTCCTGCATGATATGTGTGCTCAGCATCACGGTTTTTTCTTTTCCTACTTTTTTTATTAAACCACGTATTTCTTCTAACTGATTAGGATCCAGACCTGTGGTAGGTTCATCCATGATCAGCACTTTCGGATCGTGTATCAATGCCTGCGCTATGCCTACACGCTGGCGAAAACCTTTGCTGAGGGCGCCGATTTTTTTGTTTTGTTCTGCCTGTAAGCCCGTAGCTTCAATCATTTCCTTAATGCGGGCAGCTCTGTTTTTTAATTGGTGCAAGCCACCGATAAACCCCAGATACTCTTTCACATACATATCCAGGTACAAGGGATTGTGCTCCGGCAAATAGCCTACTTGTTTTCTTACTTCAAGCGATTCTTCTTCTACATCGTATCCGCATACCCTTACCTTACCCGAAGTCTGAGGCAGGTAGCAGGTAATTATTTTCATCATGGTAGATTTTCCGGCGCCGTTGGGTCCCAGAAAACCAACAATTTCGCCCGATTTTACCTCGAAGGAAACCTCATCGAGTGCTTTTTGCTTCCCGTATAATTTAGTGATTTGTTCTACCTGTATTGACACAATGCCTGCTTTTCCGGCAAAAATACAAATATCCGGCGATTATTACGGGTGGAATGGAAAAGTGTCTTGCTTCTACATAACTGATTAGTAATCAATAGTAAAGAGTGAGTTTAGAGAAAGGCAGGGTATTTTGAAAATTAACATTTAATAGCTATGTTTGCACCCCTAAATCCAACCCGTTAGCTTGTAACTGGTTGAAATTTAAAGAGTAAACAATAATATTATGAATGAAAATGTGATTTATCTGGTTCCCTTACTGGGAATTATCGGACTTTTAGTGATGGCTGTTAAATCGGCCTGGGTTGGAAAGCAGAATGCAGGCGATGCCAATATGCAGGAACTGGCTGGTTATATTGCCGCAGGTGCTATGGCTTTCTTAAAAGCAGAGTGGAAGATACTCAGTTATTTTGTAGTGTTTGCTGCTATTTTGTTAGGATGGAGCGGTACTGTACACGAAGTAAATGGCCACGCCATTCATTCGCATTGGATCATAGCTGTAGCCTTTATTATTGGGGCTGTATTTTCGGCCACTGCCGGTTATATTGGTATGAAGGTGGCTACCAAAGCCAATGT
>JACCDG011212235.1_pt1 | contig 26932 bp, 24 predicted proteins | sample 7442471 | NCBI WGS metagenome assembly JACCDG01 (sample SAMN15323444, study PRJNA562643) | freshwater metagenome | isolation source: river surface water | place: USA:Blue River Watershed | collected 2017-08-17 | reverse complement strand
CTAACATCGCCACCGGCGATTCCAACATTCACCACTTACCATTCACCATTCACCATCTCTACTCTCCTATCTCTAATCTAAAACCCACTACCATCGCCACCGGCGATTCAATCTTTGAACTTTGAACTTTGCTCTTTGAAATTTGCCCACGGCGATTCCAACATACACCATTCACCATTCACCATCTCTACTCTATACTCTCCTATCTCTAATCTAAATACTTTAAACGCACTAACCTCACATTCACCCCATTCTTCCTCAGAAAATCATGCCAAAAGTACTGTATAGCCGAAAGATGATCGTTCGGGGATTTGACCTCGACAAAAGCATATTCATCCCCTTTTTGGATAAATAAATCTGGAAAACCTTTCACATGCGTACCTAAGTGAGTCCACATATACTGTGAAATAGCAGCTAGACCATCTGTAGGAATGGCATTTAAGAAACGTTCCATCAGCTCAAAATCGAGGGAGTACCAATCCACCAAAGGATTCATGGCACCTTGATTCTCCGTAGCTCGTGCACGCAAAACCGCTAACAGCTCGACGCGGTCATCAAGTAAATGAAGGGGTAATTCTCCCGCGAATGATTCTTTCCCATAGTGGCTAGGTGCCCATTGAAAAGGATGATGAAATCCTTCTTTTCGATCAGCAAAAATCAGATCCCAAGCGAAAAGACCGAGGAAATTACGCCAAATCTGGTTCTCCGTAAAGGCCGCATAATAGCCCTCTGATTGAAAATGAGCCACTACACCCGCTTCTACTTGACCGATATATTCTGGTGAGATTTCAATTAACTCAGCTTGCTTTAGCGAAGCAGTCACTTGTTTGATGGATTTTTTAGAGGCTTGTTTGGCCAAAAAATCTTCGAAAAAATGAATCTCCGTGGGTGAAACACAAATTTCCAATCCTACGCGTGCCCAGGATATGGCCTCGTCTAACTCCCCCATTTTCTGCAAAACCCGAACTCTACGCTCTAGAGATGCCCCCGTTAAGGAAACCTCATATACCTCTAAAGCCTCTACATAGGCTTTATCTCGCTCTAACAAACGACCTAAGGCATAACAGGCTTTTTCAAACGCTCGAATGGATGGTTCTAATAAGCTAGATGCTAAAGGCAACATATGCACTCGCCAAGAAGCCAACATCTCGTCCGCGCTAACCGAGCTAGTATAAAACCACTCGCGCCACATCGAAATGGCCCATTTTTGTTCTGCCTCTTCCCTCGTTTGAAAATAGGGTTTCAAGTCCTCCTCTTGCACCTCCACAAAGGCACGATGCCCTAAATCGCGTACCACGAAGTCTGTTAGATCTCGTGATCGTGTCCCAAAAAACAAGAACTGAAGGAAGGCAAACACATCAACGCGAACAGGAGCCACCACTCCAGCAGAAAAAGCAGCAATTAAATCAACAGACGAAACGAGTGCAACGGCCTCTTCTTTCGAAGCCGAACTAGGAATTTTGATGCCATGTTTTTTGGCCAAAGAAACACATTCCTGTTTCGTAAAAATCGATTCTACTCCATCTGAAACTTCTGATAGAAAACCGGACGTACGTAAATCATTCAGCGGAGTCGCTAAATCCCCTATTTCTGGGTAGTTCAACTTCTCTATACGAAAACAAGCGGAACGACGCGATGCCAAACGCAAATACAGGCATTGAGCAGCAAAAGATAAGTCAGAAAAATCTTGTAAAAATGCTATTTCGGATTCCTGCAAAAGAGGCAAATAATGCCGGTCTATATAACGCAGAATATAGCTAAAATGATCCCAATAATAGGTTTCAGACAATTCTATTCCAATTTTTCGATCATTCGTCATTATTGTTTATCTTTGTCTACCTTTTTAGGGGAATATCCTTTTATTCATAAATCAAAACAAAAATATGCAAACTGTTGCTAATTTCAATTTTGCTGGTAAAAAAGCGTTAGTGCGTGTTGATTTCAACGTTCCATTGAATGAGCGTTTCGAAATTACAGATGATACCCGAATCAAGGCGACGATTCCAACGATTCAAAAGATTTTGAAAGACGGCGGATCGGTTGTATTAATGTCTCACCTAGGTCGTCCGAAGGATGGTCCTACTGAAAAATATTCGTTGAAGCACTTAGTGACGCCTTTGTCATTGGTTTTTGGCGTAAAAGTAAAATTTGCGACAGATTGTATCTCTGATGAAGCTGTTGAGTTAGCGAATGGTTTACAAGCCGGCGAAATCTTGCTTTTAGAAAACCTTCGTTTTTACAAGGAGGAGGAAAAAGGGGATATTGATTTTGCCAAAAAACTGGCTCGTTTAGGCAATGTTTGGGTGAACGACGCTTTCGGAACCGCACACCGTGCACACGCCTCTACGGCAGTGATCGGACAATTCTTCACTGATAAAGTGAGTGGATACGTAATGCAAGCGGAATTAGATAACGCACAAAAAATTCTTGAATACTCGGAGCGTCCATTTACAGCCATTATGGGTGGATCTAAAATCTCGGATAAAATCTTGATTATTGAGCGTCTTTTGGACAAAGTAGACAACTTGATTATCGGTGGTGGCATGACTTATACCTTCTCTCTTGCTGAAGGTGGTAAGATCGGTAAATCCATCTGTGAGCCTGATAAAGTAGAACTAGCTAAGGAATTAATCGAAAAAGCGAAGGCAAAAGGCGTGAACTTAATTATGCCTTTAGATAACGTTTGTGCGGATGATTTCAATAACAACGCAAACCGTCAAACAGTTGAACGTGGATGTATTCCTGATGGTTGGGAAGGTTTAGATATCGGACCGAAATCCATCGCCTTATTCCAAGAAACGATCGCAAAATCAAAAACCATACTTTGGAACGGGCCTATGGGCGTATTTGAGTTCTCGAACTTCGCTATAGGTACGAATGCTATTGCTGATGCTGTAGTTAAAGCCACAGAAGAAAATGGCGCATTCTCCTTAATTGGAGGAGGGGATTCAGCCTCTGCAGTTAATAATGCGGGCTATGGCGATCGTGTAAGCTATGTGTCTACTGGTGGCGGCGCACTTTTAGAATACATGGAAGGGAAAATCTTACCAGGTGTAGCAGCTCTAGAAGCATAAAACCTAATTTTCGTTAAAAACGTAAAAGGCAAGGAATGTTTCCTTGCCTTTTTGTATTTTAGTATTTTGACACGGATTACTTCATGATTCAACATAAAACACCTGCCTACTTACGCGCCAGCTATTTAAGTCTTGATAGCCGCCAAATTTACGAACCTGCTAAAACTGCCTTCTTCGCAGTTAACGGTCTTAATCACGATGGGCACCAATATGTAGAATCCTTGTATGCTAAAGGAGTTCGTGAATTTATTGTAGAGGAATCGGCTTGGCATGGCTCATTGGCGGAAAAAGCGGCCAAATGGGAACAAACGAATATTTACGTAGTCGAAAATAGCATTAAAACGCTACAGATTATTGCCAAGCAACACCGAGAACAATTCAATTTCCCTGTCATAGCCATAACCGGATCGAACGGTAAAACCATTTGTAAAGAATGGCTGGCAACTCTTTGCGGTTCCCGTTACAAGGTGATCAAGAGCCCTAAGAGTTATAATTCCCAAATAGGGGTTCCATTATCCCTCTGGGGTATTCAAGAGAAACATAACTTAGGTATTTTCGAAGCAGGTATTTCCCAAAAAGGCGAAATGGGCAAAATTGAAACCATGCTCCAACCTGACTATGGCATTTTCACGCATTTTGGAGAGGCACATGGCTCTAATTTCAGTTCAGATGAAGAGAAACTAAGAGAAAAATTACAACTCTTTAAAAAGGCAAAAAAACTTGTCTATCGAATCACTGATCTCCAAGATGATCCCATCAAACGAATCATGCAAGAAACTAACCCCGCTTGCGAACTCATTGGATGGAATACAATCAGCCCAGACAAGGGTTTATTCACTTTTTGGCAAACAAAAGGCAAAACAGCTCAAATCAAAGTAATAAAAGCCGCTCAAAGTGAAACTTTTATCGACAGTCTAATCGATTTCAACGATGACGCTTCACTAGAAAACAGTACACATTGCCTCATCATGGCATCGATTCTAGGCCTTAGCCGTGAAGAATTAAGTATAAAATCACACGCTTTAAAGCCCATTTCTATGCGTTTAGAGATGAAAGAGGGCTTACGTGGAAATACCTTAATCGATGACTCTTACAACAATGATTTAGACGGACTGCGACTCGCATTACCTCTTTTGAAAAAAAATAGTACGAAAAAAAGTGTACTAATTCTGAGCGATTTTCTAGAAACCGGCATTCCCGAAGAAGAACTTTACACAACGATTGCCACCTTAATTCATCAACATAAAATAGATCGAATCATCGGCATTGGTGATCAAATAATACGCAATAAAAGTTTTTTCAAAGAAATAGATGTTTATCACAACACAGAGGATTTAATTTCTTCTGGACAATTAAACAACATCAGCCAAAGTCAAATTCTTCTAAAAGGGGCTAGAAAATATAATTTCGAAAAACTAACTAACAGACTTGAAAATAAGTCCCATAGAACACAACTAGAGGTCAATTTAGACGCCATCCAACACAATCTTACTTACTTTAAGAAAGATATTGGCCCGGATACAAAACTTATGGTGATGGTAAAAGCCTTTGCCTATGGCACAGGGGCCATCGAAATAGCAACTTTATTACAAAACAGCGGTGTAGATTATTTAACCGTAGCATATACAGACGAGGGAGTTTACCTACGTAAACAAGGAATCTATTTACCTATTATGGTTATGAATCCTCAAATTGATGATTTGGATAAACTAACAGAAAATGGATTAGAACCCGAAATCTATAGCTTCGAATTACTAAAAGCCATCGATGAATACGGAACACAACAAGGTAAAAATATCAAGATTCATATAAAACTTGATACAGGGATGAAAAGGTTAGGTTTTGATAGTTCTGAAATCGAAGAATTAAGCAAAAACTTAGCCCAAATGCCTCATCTTTGGGTAGCCAGTATTCTTAGCCATTTAGCCGCCGCAGATAACCCTCAACACGCTGATTTCACAGAGGAACAAGTATCTAAATTTAAACTCGCTGCCGCAAAAATTGAAAGCAAACTAGGCTATCAAACAATCAAACATATCGCTAACTCAGCGGCGATCTCCAATTTCCCATCTGCACGCCTTGATATGGTCCGTTTAGGCATCAGTTTATACGGAATAACGGGTAATCCTACCGTAAAACAAAGACTAGAAAACGTATTAACGTTAAAAACATCCATTTCCCAGATCAAAAACATAGCTCCAGACGAGACAATCGGTTATGGAAGACGTGGAAAATTGAACGGAAAAGGCCGGATTGCTACCCTTGCCATTGGCTATGCAGATGGCTATTCAAGAACCCTCGGTATGGGTAAAGGAAGCTTCGAAATTAAGGGTCATTTATGCCCTACTGTTGGATCCATTTGCATGGACATGTGCATGGTAGATATCAGCGAATTTCCAGACATTTCACTCGAAGATACCGCCATAGCCTTTGGCGGAAAAATACAATTATACGAATTAGCCAAACAAGCTGAAACCATCCCTTACGAACTGATGACAAATATCAGTGAGCGCGTTAAGCGGGTGTATGTTACTCAGTAGACAGTCGTCAGTGGACAGTCGTCAGTGGGCAGTAGTTACTAGTCGCTAGTCGGGTGGAGTGTGCCTATTTACCATTTACCACTCACCATTTACCATCTCCTCTCTATACTCTCTTATCTCTATTCTATTATTTAGCAATAATGCTATTTATAAAATACACACTTAACAATATTGCTAATTATTACTTATCCATATTGCTAATTAATTAGTTTGACCGCTAAATAGCCTACCAATAAACTGATTTGGAGATTTAAAATCAATATATTAACTTAGCTAAATATCAAATAATGGCATGGCTGTAGAGAACATAGCAAAAGCTTTAGGGGATGAATCTAGACGGAAAATCATCGAACTATTAAAGGACGGAGAACTTCCTGCTACCGCTATATTTGATCAATTTGACTACGCCGCCCCTACTATATCCAGGCATTTATCTGTTCTGAAAGATGCAGGTTTAGTGAGCACTCGTAGAAATGGAGTTTTCATTTACTATTCATTGGAGAAAGATGCACTTCGTCAATTAGACGAATGGCTCTCCCCTTTCCTACCTAAAGTGAAAGCCGCTCCGAAAGAAAAATCCATTCCGACTCCGAAAGTACCGAAGGAAAATCCTTTTGATAAATTTCAGTCTGAATTTTAAAATAGTAGAATAATACAATTTTTTATGAAGCGATTTGTGTTCATTATTAGAGGTCCAGTCAGCGGAATTTCCAGCGAATCTAGCCTCGCATCCGAGACTGAATTAGACCAAATTCGGACTTGGTTGAAAGGTCTAAAAGCGACCTACGCAGATATGCTTTTTCAGAAATTTTCAGGTGAAAAAAAAGCCCTAAATCAAAGTGGGATTTTAGACCACCTACTAATTTCGCAAATCGATGGTGGAGAAATTTCTCAGATCGTCACACTCATTTTACCTGACATACAAGTAGCCAAAGAAATAGCAGCAAGCTTTCCCTTCCCTAATGAGTTTTATAGTCTTGAATTAAGAGAAATGGCCTAAATAGCTGAAAAATCAACATAAAAAAGGCCTATACATTGCGTATAGGCCTTTTTTATGCATTCGCGACGAGAATCGCGTATTTTTTATCTCCTTATAGATTGATTTCGCCTACCATATTCTCAGGCTTAACCCAAGCGTCAAATTCTTCAGCAGTTAAATAACCTAAAGAAATCGCTGTTTCCTTTAACGTAGAGCCATTTTTGTGGGCAGTCTGCGCGATTTCAGCTGCTTTGTAGTATCCAATCTTCGTATTTAAAGCCGTAACTAACATCAATGAGTTATTTACGTGCTTTGCGATGTTCTCATGCAAAGGTTCGATACCTACGGCACACTTATCGTTAAATGCGACACACACATCTCCTATTAAACGAGCTGAATGTAAGAAGTTATAGATCATTACAGGCTTGAACACATTAAGTTCAAAATGGCCATTTGAACCACCGATTCCGATTGCTACGTCATTCCCCATTACCTGCGCTGCAACCATAGTCATTGCTTCGCATTGCGTAGGATTTACCTTACCTGGCATGATAGAAGATCCTGGCTCATTATCTGGGATATAGATCTCGCCAATACCTGAACGTGGGCCAGAAGAAAGCATACGCACATCGTTTCCGATCTTCATTAAGCTCACCGCTACTGTTTTTAAGGCACCATGAGCCTCAACAATCGCATCGTGGGCAGCTAATGCCTCAAACTTATTTTCTGCCGTTACAAAAGGTAATCCAGTTAAAGCTGCAATGTGCTTTGCTACGTTCTCTGAATAGCCTTTGGGCGTATTAATACCCGTTCCTACCGCCGTTCCTCCTAATGCTAACTCAGATAAATGAGCTAATGAGTTATTGATGGCACGTAAACCGTGATCTAATTGCGAAACATAACCAGAGAATTCTTGACCTAAAGTCAATGGGGTTGCATCCATAAAGTGGGTACGACCTATTTTAACCACATTTTTGAACGCTTTCGCTTTGGCCGCTAAGGTATCTCTTAACTTCGTTATACCTGGAATCGTTACCTCCACAAGAGCCTGGTAAGCGGCAATGTGCATCGCGGTAGGGAACGTATCGTTTGAAGATTGGGACTTATTAACATCATCATTAGGATGAACAAATTTTTGCTCATCTGCTAAGCTCCCGCCTTGCAAAACGTGCGCACGGTAGGCGATTACTTCATTGCAATTCATATTAGATTGCGTGCCTGAACCTGTTTGCCAAACCACTAAAGGAAACTGGTCTGCCCATTGGCCACCTAAAATTTCATCACAAACTTGACCAATTAGATCCTTTTTTGCTTCTTCTAAGACACCTGCCTCAAAGTTCGTAATAGCCGCTGCTTTCTTTAAGTAAGCAAAAGCCCGAATGATCTCTTTGGGCATCTTATTAATATCCTGAGCAATCGGGAAATTCTCTATCGAACGCTGCGTCTGAGCTCCCCAATAAACGTGAGCAGGCACTTGCACCTTACCCATAGTATCTTTTTCAATTCTATACTCCATACGATGTTTTGTATTAAATTTGTCTTAGTTCACAAAAATACCACCAAAATCAATAAGATGCTCACTATTTACGGAATTCCTGCTTGCAATACGATGAAAAAAACGTTTGACTATTTAAGCGAAAAAGGTATCCCTTATGAGTTCCACGACTATAAGAAAAAGGGCATTTCAGGGGATCAGCTACGCTATTTCATGGATCAATTAGGTGAGGAGACCGTGTTGAACAAACAAGGTAGCACCTATCGCCAGCTAAGCGATACCGAAAAAGCCAATCTGGATGTATTTACCTATCTACAAGAAAAAACATCTGCCATCAAGCGACCTATTTTGGTCCTAAATAACAGATGTTTTGCTGGGTTCAAACCTGAAGAATTAGATATTTGGCTAACTACTTAATTATCCTTTATAAAACAACCATTTAGCCATTTCTTTGACCGTAATTTTCTTACCGTACATTAAAATTCCTACGCGGTAAATTCGAGCAGAAAGCCAGCTGCATCCCAAAAATCCTAGTACTAATAAAACCATGGAAGTAGCTAATTCCCACATGGGAACGCCATAAGGTAAGCGAACCATCATGTTTATGGGCGACGTAAATGGGATCATAGAGGCCCAAAAGGCAATCGAACTATCAGGCTCCTGCATCGTAAACTGCGCCATTACAAAAGCCAAAATGATCGGCAGCATCACGATAAACGTAAATTGTTGAGCTTCAGCTGTATTCTCCACCGCACTACCAATGGCAGCAAAAAGAGAGCTATATAATAAATACCCAAACAGGAAATAAAATAGAAATCCACCCACAACAAGCGGAATATTCGTACTTTCAATCACCTTAGTCACTTCAGACATAGGAGACGAACTTTCTACTTGTTTTGCTACTTCAGGATCTGTCTTTTTCATTTGCTCCATTTTCTGCTTCACTGGACTTGCTGAGTAGAAAGTCGATGCCACCTGTGACAAGCCAATTGTTAACACAATCCACAATAAAAACTGGGTCAATCCCACCATTCCTACCCCTAAAATCTTACCTAGCATTAACTGATAAGGCTTAATGGACGATATAATCACTTCAATAATTCGACTGCTTTTCTCCTCAATTACCCCATTCATCACTTGAGATCCATACAATAACAGGGTGATATAAAGCAACATTCCCATGACTCCAGCCAGTATCATAGCCCCGCCAGAAGATGAACTCGTTTCATTACCAGAATCTGAAACCGTAATCGTCTCACTACCCACATCTACTTGCGTTTTTTCATAAATGTCTGACGCTATTCCTGCCTCTTTCATGAGTGTAGCTCTTACCTTTTTCTCAATCACTCGCTCAATTGTTGACTTTAATGGCAAGCTCAAATTCTTTTCTGAATAGATTTTGAGCTCTTTCGATTGCGTTAAAATATCTTTTGGCAGATGTACAAAAGCTACATAACCCTCCTTAGTAAATGACTTTTTCAATTCCTCTGCAGGCTTTTTAACTAAGGTAAACTCCACCTCCTTATCTTTTAAATCAGCCGCTTGAAACAAGCCACTTTCATCTAAAATCTCTACCCGTTTTACGTCCTTATCTTGCATGGCTAACCAGATAGGTACAGCATAAATAGCCGTAATTAATATGGGCCCTAACAAAGAGGCTATCCAAAAGGATTTTTTTTGAATACGGGTCAAATACTCCCGCTGAATCACTAATAATATCTTGTTCATGGCTTATTTCGTTTCGGCTACTACTTGAATAAATATGTCATTAAAGGACGGAATCACCTCTCTAAACTCTAACAGATCTACTTGCTTTAGTAAGGCTGCAATGGCCTGATTCGTTTGATCAGGCTGAGTCAATTTGATGATAGCTCTGTTCTTTTCTGGAACCACGCTAATGATCTCGAATGCCTTAGAATCCGCTAATTGACCAGAATAAGAGATCTCATATTCAAATTTTTTGAAGCGATTTCTAACTTCATTTTTCTCCCCGGTTAAGACCACTTGTGAATGATTAATCAGTGCAATACTATCGCATAATTCCTCAACGGATTCCATGCGGTGAGTAGAAAATAAGATTGTTGTCCCCCTTTCTTTGAGGCCTAAAATCTCATCTTTAAGCATATTCGCATTGATGGGGTCAAAACCAGAAAAAGGCTCATCTAGAATCAATAATTTAGGCTCATGCACGACTGTAGCGATAAACTGGGTCTTTTGTTGCATTCCTTTGGACAGATCATCTACCTGCTTATTCCACCAATCTTTTATATCCAGGCGGATAAACCAATCCTTTAATCTATTCTGCGCCTCAGCCTTAGAAAGACCCTTTAATTGGGCCAAATAAAGTAACTGCTCCCCTACCTTCATTTTCTTGTACAAGCCACGCTCCTCCGGCAAATAACCTATTTGCTCGACATGCTTCGGTTGTAACAATTCTCCATCAAATAACACCTTTCCTTCATCAGGAGCAGTAATTTGATTAATAATTCGAATGAGTGAAGTTTTACCAGCACCATTTGGACCTAGTAGACCAAAAATCTGACCCTTGGGAATCTCCAAACTTACTCCTGCTAACGCCGTGTGATCCGCATAACGCTTCACCACGTCTTGAATTGATAGTATCATAGATTGAAATTAACGAGACGAAATTAAACAAAAAAAGCGTTCAAATCCTGTTAAATGGATGAACGCAAAATATAAAGGATAAGTGATTTTAGGCGATGATTTTGGCCACAAAATCCCAAATAACAACCCCCATACTTACCGATACATTCAATGAATGCTTTGTCCCAAACTGAGGTATTTCTAGACTAAAATCCGCCTCTTGAATCCAAGCATCATTTACCCCGAAAACCTCGTTACCAAATACAAAAGCATATTTTTGATCTTTAACTGGTTGGAATTTTTCTAGCGATACAGAACCCTGCACCTGTTCCACACAGACGATTTGATAACCTGCCTCCCGTAATGCCTTGCGACTGTCTGCAGCATCGGCAAAATAGATCCAATCTACAGATTCATCAGCACCTAAGGCAGTCTTCGAAATCTCTCTGTGAGGCGGTTGTGCAGTAATTCCACACAAATGAATGGCAGCACACTTAAAGGCATCCCCTGTTCGAAAGGCAGAACCTATGTTATTCATACTCCTAATGTCATCTAAAACGATCACATAAGGGAATTTTTCAGTGGTTTTATACGCGGATAAATCGAGCCTATTGAGCTCATCCATGGATAACTTCTTTGACATATTTAGGCAATCCAAGAGAAAGGATACGCTAATTCAGGCACCTTAACTCGATCTGCTAATTTTTCTAAACGGGCTGGCAAATTTGCCACATAATCACGTGCCTTTTCGGCCGCTTCATTCAATCCTGACATGTTTTCGATATCCCAATCAGCGATTAAACCTTTCATGATAGTCACATAATCAGTGGTCGTATATACACCTAAACGTTGTGCTGCATCAGAGAAATGCTCAAATAGCGAACTCTTCGCTCCATTAATCTCCCGCAAGAAATGCGCTGGCATCACAATCTTCTTTTTCATCATATCAGCAAAAGCAAGCATCATTTCGTTCGGATCTAAGGTGAAAATTTCAGAAACAAAAGAACGATAGGCCTTGTGATGACGTAATTCATCCGCCGCAATTTGCGCGCACATACGAGATAATAGAGAATTACCGTGCTGCTTTGCCAAAGAGGCTGTGCGGCGGTGAGAAATATTAGTTGCTAATTCTTGAAACGAGGTATAAACGAAATTACGGTACGGATCTGCTGAAGTACCAATATCGAAACCGTCTGCAATTAAGTATTGAGTAGAAACGGCTACGGCCTTCATATCTACCTTTCCTGATAAATACAAGTAGGTACCTAATAGGTTACCGTGGCGATTTTCTTCTGCTGTCCACGTACGAATCCAGCGCGCCCAGCCATCATTTTGGTCTACCTGATTAACCGTATCCATCGCTAATAACCACGACTCATAGGTAGGCAAGGCTTCTTCTGTAATCGTGTCACCCACTAGTACCGCCCAATAATCGTAGGGAAGTTCATTCGCGGCTTCTTGTAAGGATTTAACGTCTGCAAAGAACGAATCTTTCGTCGCATCAGGTAACATATCAGCAGGCTGCCAGTTGGTCTCGATCGGGACTAAATAATCCTTCACATAAGAATCCATGTTTTTGGCCAATTCTGTCATGACCTCTAAGCGTGTGTGAAATTGCGACATTCGTTTTTTGGTTAAAATAAAAGTTTAGGAAGATACAAATAAATTGCTAGTTAACCTCCCAAATGCGCAATTCCTTTATCCTGAGTTCACCACCTAAGGAAACCAATCGTACGGACTCTTTTTTCGTAGGAAAACGTAAAGAACTAATCGCCACCGTGCCATCTTGGGCTAGTAGCTCTAAGGTAGAGCGGTCCACCACTAATTGAAAAACTTTATCTCCACCGGGAATGAATGGCGCCGATTGAATCATGTCAAAACCGGGAGCAGGCACGACACCACTTAAGCGGCGATCAATAAACCAATCTTGACTCTTTTCATCAAAACCAATTCGTGTTAATTCTGGATTCTCTTTGGCCTCATTCCCTAATTCAATTCCCCATTGCTTAGCATTCGTTGCATCCACTTTTAACTCGATCACATAGGTTTTATCCTGAAGAAACTTCATACCAGATAATGTCTTACTTCCCTTCAGGACTATATTTTTAGCCTCAAAGCTTGGTTTAGCTTTCGTTAAATCAGGCTTCAACACCTGGCGTAACTTCAAGCCCTGCGATGTAGAAACTAAAGAAAGTGTTCTAGCTAATGACATTTGGCCCTTCCATGGAAAGGTAGGCTGCTCCTTGCCATACGACCAACTTAACATCCAACCTAACCAAAATACCTCTTTATCAACCGTGTTGTAGAATGGAATCGCCGCATAGAAATCTCGGCCATAATCGACATAATTTACCTGCTCTTTAGGCGCATCATTTGTAAAGGTTTTGCCATCAAAATTTCCTACAAAATACTGCATACCGACTGCCTTTTTATAGGGCCCTTGGCTCGACAAGGCTAACACCCATTTAGTCTCCTTTGTATTCTCCACTGGCAATTCCAATAAAGAAGGGCATTCCCAAATCATATCCACATCTCCTTGAGGCCCAAATTCACTTAACAGAGTCCAATGAATCAAATCGGTTGAACCATAAAACTGAGCTTTATATTCCCACGGCTTTACCACGGTCATGACAAATTGCTTAGTGGAAGCATGGTAAATAATATTCGGATCTCTAAAATCCTTCAAATTGATGCTTAAAACGGGATTTTTGTCATATTTCGTCCAAGTTAATCCTTCATCATTTGAGTAGGCTAGATGTTGCTCTTGCAGCGTATTCGGATAATCCGCCGTATATATAGCGATTAATAAAGGCTTAGAGGGATCCCCTAAACCTGAAACGTGGTCTTTGTCATACACTATGCAGCCAGAAAATATGTATTCCTTACCGTGAGGAATTGCCAAAGGTAATTCTTCCCAATGCAACAAATCGGTGCTTTTTGCATGCCCCCAACTCATGTTTCCCCATTCATTTCCGCTAGGATTATGTTGAAAGAAAAGATGGTAATTCCCGTTGATGTAAATCAATCCATTGGGATCATTTGTCCAATTTTTCTTCGGGCTAAAATGGATGGCAGGCCGCCATTGTTCAGTAGATTTTGGGGTAGCTTGTTGTGAAAAGGTATTAAACGCGATCAGCGTTAAAATGAATAAAGTCGATTTTATTTTCATCAATTTGGAGATAATAAGCATTTTTAAAATGAGGATTAAACCAGTCCCCTAAATTGTAATAGATAGCTCCGGAAAGAAGCGGATAAGCTATCGGATGATGTCTATGGCCAAAGACAAACGCTTCTACAGCTGGCTTCGTTTGAGCTACATCTCGCACGTAAGATAAAATATAATCTGTTTCCGGATCAAATGTCTGCTCCCCTTTCGCCATCGTACTTTCCTTTCGGGTAGATGACCAAAAATTTGCTAGGCTAATACCCACGTTGGGGTGTAAAAAACCAAAAAGCCATTGAGCCAATCTGTTCGTAAATACGCTCTTTAAAATCTTATAACCCGTATCTCCTGGACCTAATCCATCCCCATGACCAATATGTAACTGAAATTGCTTGTTAGTAGCTTGAATAAGCAAATCAGCAGGTTCCCTGTAAATCTTAGCGCCTAACTCCTTTTCAAAATAATCCCACATCCATAAATCATGGTTACCTACAAAGATGTGAATGCGAATGCCTTGGTCAGCTAGGGCCGACAACTTGCCTAAAAAACGAACAAAACCACGAGGAACCGCGGTTTTATATTCAAACCAAAAATCAAATAAATCGCCTAACAAAAACAATTCTTGAGCATCTGACTGCACCTGATCTAACCACGAAACCAAGGCTTTCTCTCGCTCTCTCGAAGTCTTTTCATCCGGAAATCCCAAATGAAAATCTGATGCGAAATATACTTTTTTCCCAGATGTCAGATTAATGTGAATCATATCAAAAAAATGGGCTCCCTTTAGGGGGCCCACTCAAATTAACTATCAGATCCTGTTGATTTAGGCTTTCTAGCCCTCGGCTTAGTGGCCACCTCTTTCGAAGCAGCTGGCTTTTTAGTTGGAGCCTTCTTCGCTACTGCCTCTGACTTCTTGGCCACCGGAGCTTTCTTCGGTGCATTCTTTTTCTCCTCTGCTAAATCACGCTCATCCTTAGCATCCTTTCGTTTTTTCTCGGTTTCACCCTTGATAAACTCTTGGTAAGATGTTAATTGCTCAAAAGGACGAGGACCTACTAGAGCCTCTAAATCGCTCTGGAATAATACTTCTTTTTTCAATAATTGCTCCGCTAAAATCGTCAATTTATCTTGCTTCGATTTCAACAATTTTTTGGTGCGCTCGTATGCTTCCTTGATAATTATACGAACCTCCTCATCAATTTCTCTTGCAGTAGTCTCTGAATAAGGCTTGTTGAACTGGTATTCAGAACCCTTAGAATCATAATATGAGATATTACCTAGCTTCTCATTCATACCATAAATGGTCACCATCGAGTAGGCTAATTTCGTAATGCGCTCTAAATCATTTTGCGCACCTGTCGAAATCTTACCAAAGACAATTTCTTCTGCCGCACGCCCACCTAAGGTCACACACATCTCATCCATCAATTGCTCTGTGCGATACAAGAATTGCTCTTTAGGCAAATACTGCGCATACCCTAAAGCAGCCACCCCACGAGGAACAATGGATACTTTAACTAAGGGATTTGCATGTTCTAAGAACCAACCCGCAATAGCATGACCAGCTTCATGGAAGGCTACGATTTTCTTCTCCTCAGGAGAAATCAACTTATTTTTCTTTTCTAATCCACCAATCACGCGATCCATCGCCTCTTGGAAGTCATTCATATCCACAGCTGACTTAGAACGACGTGCGGCGATTAAAGCTGCTTCGTTACATACATTCGCGATCTCAGCTCCAGCAAAGCCAGGTGTCTGAGCTGCTAATTCCTTCGGATCTGTATCTTCAGCTAATTTCAATGGCTTTAAGTGTACTTTAAAAATTGCCTCACGACCAATAATATCGGGTTTATCAATGGAAATTTGACGATCAAAACGACCCGGACGCAATAAAGCTGGATCCAATACATCTGGACGGTTTGTTGCCGCCATGATGATGATACCCGAGTCTGTTGCAAACCCATCCATTTCCACTAAAAGGGAGTTCAAAGTGTTTTCACGCTCATCATTTCCACCTGGCATCGAACCCCTACCACGAGAACGACCTACCGCATCAATCTCATCAATAAAGATGATGCAAGGTGCTTTTTCCTTCGCTTGTTTGAACAAATCACGGACACGTGCTGCTCCCACTCCTACGAACATTTCTACGAAATCGGAGCCTGATAAAGAGAAGAAAGGAACTCCTGCTTCCCCTGCCACGGCTTTCGCTAGTAAGGTTTTACCTGTACCTGGAGGGCCTACTAACAGGGCTCCTTTAGGAATTTTACCTCCTAGATCGGTGAACTTTTTAGGGAATTTCAAGAACTCAACGATCTCCTGAATTTCTTCTTTCGCTTCATCTAAACCAGCTACGTCATTGAATGTGATCTTTACTTTGGACTCTCCTTCAATCAAGGTAGCACGAGAGCGACCAATGTTAAAGATTTGACCACCGCCACCTGCACCACCACCCATTCGGAAGAATAAGAAATAGAAACTTAAACCCATTAAAATGAAGAATCCCCAAGTACCTAACCAGTCCAAAGGACCTGTTCTCGTCTCTGGAGAAGCCATTATTTGCTCATTTCGAGGAAAATCTTTTTGTCGATCTTCTAAGAATCTTTCGAAACTTTCTTTTGAATTAATCTCAAATTCGAAGTGTGGTACTTGTGCAGTTGGGACTAATTTCTGCGTGGTACTTTTCTTAAAATATTTAGGAATAAAGGCTGGCTTTAAGCTTACCTCTACAATTTTATCATTGACAATAATAACCTTCTCTACCTCTTTTTGAATCAGCATAGACTCAAATTGCTTAATAGTGATAGGCTGCAATGTTGTTTCTTTAGAAAAGAAAAACATACTAACGACAGCGATCACTAAACCTACTACCATCCAACTTTGAAATCCTCCAGCTGGTTTTTTAGGCATTCTAGGTTGTAAGCCTGAGCGCTTAGCATTCTTAAAATTATTCCCTTGTTTGGCCATTATATAGTTTTATTGTTGGGCATTAAACACCGAGTGAGGTGCAAAGGTTCTAGAAATCTAAAATAAAATTAATCAGGGATAACGGTAAATTTAGCATCTCCCCACAACTCTTCCAATTTGAAAAAAGCGCGCTTATCTTTTAAAAAGACGTGCACAATGACATCGTAATAATCCATCAAAATCCATTCTCTGTTCGCTTTTCCTTCCACTGCATGCACATGAATTTTACCAGACTCCCAAACCTCTTTATCCACTGAATCAGCGATTGCATCAATTTGCGTATCTGAGGTACCAGAACAAATCACAAAAAAATCGGTAAATGCATTGTCTACTTTTCGCAAATCCAACACCGTAATTTCTTGTGCTTTTTTATCCTGCATGCCTTTGACCACCCAGCTAACCATTTCCTCTGACGCCTCGACTTGCTTAGCGGTTTTCTTAAGCGTTTTACTCATAAATGTTTTTTCAGTATTAATTTGTACAACAAGAAACCAATAACGAATAAAAATCTAAATTTGTTCTTGTAACCCTAAAATTACAAATAATAATTGAACAATTACCAAGCTCCCACCCGCTTCGTTGGCAAAAAAAGTAAATACCTGGACATTTGTCCATCCACTAATTCGTTAGGGTTTCAGGAGGCCTTGCATGAAAATCTAGACGAGGGATTTGCTTGGATAGCGGGCCATCAAACGGATGGACGAGGCCAAAGAGGTAACACCTGGAATACAGAACCAAATCAAAATCTTACGCTATCGTATTTATTGCGACCTCCACATCATTTACTTGACAAGCAATTCTACTTGAGCAAGGCGATCGCTAACGGTATTTTAGCTGGCCTAGAAGCCTGGTCAAGAACCACTCAAGGGGAAAACTTTAATTTTGAAATCAAATGGCCGAATGACATCTATTTAGATGGTGTTAAGATGGGAGGCATATTGATTGAAAATAACATTCAATCGGGTAAATGGAGCTTTTCAATAGTTGGAATTGGCCTCAACATCAATCAAATGCAATTTGAAAGTATTAGAGGTACATCACTTCGCTCCTATTTAAATTTACAAAAAGCTATTCCCCTAACAGAAATCTACCAATACCTTTCAATGGGAGTCGAAGAAGCCTATATTCAATTTACAAACGAAGCATTCCATAAAATAGACGAAATCTACCATGAAAAATTACTCAGACGCGCAAAATGGGCACTTTATGAATCTGCGGGAGAGAAATTTGAAGGGAAAATCATTGGGGTCAACGAACAGGGCTTATTAGAAATTGAAAAAGAATTCACGGTAGAATCCTATGATTTAAAGGAAATTAGTTTTATTTTTCCTACCTAATTTACCTCTAAACCTGTTACATGATTACGCATTACCGAAGCAATTTGGACAACTTCCTACATTGGGCTGAGCACACTCCGAAAAACCTTTATTTAAGACAGCCGATTGCAGATCGCTACATTGACTATAGCTTTGAAAAATCAGCCTCTGAAGTTAAAAAAATAGCTCAATTCATCCAGAATAATCTAAAAGACGGCCCTAGACATGTGGGAATCATGTCGAAAAATTCAGCTCATTGGATACTTTCAGACCTCGCTATTGCGGCCGCAGGAGCCATATCGGTACCGTTCTATGCCACACTAACGAAGGACCAATTGAATCAAGTCTTAGTGCATTCTGATTGCCAAATACTACTGGTTGGAAAACTAGATCATTGGGACAAAATTAAAGACGGAATACCTGAGCACATAATCCAGATACACACACCTGAAAGTTCTGAAAAGACAGGCTATCAATGGACTGAAATACTTCAAACTACGACTGAGATTCAATCCATTCCTACCCCTAGTCCGACTGACATTTCGACCATCGTTTACACCTCAGGTACCACTGGAATGCCTAAAGGTGTAATGATAAATAATGGCGGAATTGAGGCAGGCATCAACATGGCGAGAAAAATCGCTCTGTTAGACACCCCAGGCACTCGTTTTATTTCCTATTTACCACTTTGCCATATTGCCGAGCGGAACTTTGTCGAATTTGCGGCCACTGCCGCTGGAGGAACTATCCATTTTGTCGAAAACCTAGACACTTTCTCCCAAAATTTAGCTAGCGCGCGTCCTACTCATTTCCTAGCCGTTCCTCGAATTTGGTCCAAATTCCAAGAGGGAATTCTATTGAAAATAGGAGGACAAAAGAAACTCGATTTACTATTAAGTATTCCTTTACTCAATAAATTCATTCGAAAAAAGATACAAAAAGGACTTGGTTTAGACCAAAACATATTAGCCGTAACAGGAGCTGCTCCCATCACACCGGAACTACTCACTTGGTTTCAAAAACTAGGAATCTTCATTCAAGAAGCCTATGGCATGACAGAAAATATGGGACTCAATACCCTCATGCCGCGAGAAAAGATAAAACTGGGAACTGTTGGCAGAATTCATTTTGATTGTGAAACAAGGATAGATGCTGAAACACAAGAAATCCAAATGCGTGCTCCTTACCTATCGTCAGGTTATTACAAAGAACCTACCTTAACAAAAGAACTTTTTACAGAGGACGGATGGTTAAAAACAGGGGATCAAGGTCGCTTAGATGAAGAAAAATTTCTTTCCATTGTGGGACGCGTTAAAGATAATTTTAAAACAGCCAAAGGACATTATGTAGCTCCAGCACCTATTGAAAATAAATTAAATACGCACGAATACATCGAACAAGTTTGCGTGGTAGGTGTCAATTTACCTCAACCCATCGCCTTAGTTGTTTTAAGTGCCCACGCAAAATCGAAAGAGCCTTCAGAAATTAACCATACGTTACTAGAGCTAAAAGAAGAGGTCAATCCAATATTAAAAAATTATGAACATTTGAAAAAGATGATTGTAGTTCGAGAGGATTGGACGATTGAAAATGAGTGCTTGACTCCTACAATGAAGATTAAACGGCCATCTATTGAGAAAAAATACGAGGCAAACTTCGAAAATTGGTATGCCAGCGAGGAGACGATCATTTACGAATAAATCCCTCTAAATGCGTAAATTGCGAGGTGAATGTCCGTCGTCTAGTCTTGTTTCTCCTTGTCAGCTTTTTTTCAAAAGAAGCTGCTCGAGCACAATACGTCATCATTGACAGTGTGATCTTCAAAGGTAACGAGAAAACCAAAGCCTCCATATTAAGACGAGAACTAGATTTAAACTCAGGCGATACCGTTCAGGTAGCTGATTTAGAGGCTAGATTAGAATTCAATAGACGTAAATTAACGAATACAAATTTATTCATTTTGGTGAAGGGAGATTATACCCAAAACAAGCCAGAACATGTTGTCGTTACCTATGAGTTTTCGGAACAATGGTATTTGCTAGGCTACCCTATATTTCAATTAGCTGACAGAAATCTAAATGAATGGTGGTCGAAGGGGCACTCCTTTGGCAGAACCATTTATGGTGCCCATCTAATTCACAATAATTTTATGGGACGGAATGAAAAGCTCAGCTTCAAGGCAGAGACAGGATTTAGTCAACGTGTCGAATTAGGTTATTCGAACCCCTATTTAGATCGCAAAAAAACAATTGGCCTCGGTCTTGCGCTCAGTTATTCAAACACCACCAATATTATCTATAAAACCGATTTCGATAAGTTAAAAATTTTATCTGGCGATAAAATAGTTCGAGAACGGTGGGCTTCAGCACTCAGCTTACGAAAAAGATTCAAATTCTATGATTTTCAATTTTTAGAATTCAGGTATTCCCATACCGTAGTAACTGATACTGTTCTTAAATTAAATCCCAATTACTTTTACAGAGGTTTAAACGAGCAAAATTTCCTACAATTAACCTATGCCTTCTCATATGATTTTAGAGATAATGCGGCCTATCCTTTGCGCGGAAGAAAAATAGATTTTGGCTATAATTATTCCCAAATAATGGGGCCCAATGGAATGAATTTCTGGGATGTACGAGCGGCGGCGGCTTATTTCTTAGATCTTAAATCAGGTTTCTTTTTCTCTACAGAGTGGAAAGCTAAATATACGCAAGAGAACAGAAGTATCCCATTTGCTAACTTACAAGCACTGGGTTATGGAGGGGACAATGTTAGAGGTTATGAGTTAAATGTTATTAATGGGACCCAATATTTGTTATCAAAAAACACATTCAAATTTCAGCTAATTAATAAAATAATCCCCATTCGATTTATTCCCTACAAACAATTCAATAAAGTACCTATTGCAGTTTATCCGACCGTTTTCTTTGATTTCGCCTATGTAAATCAGCCTGAGCCAGAATTAACAAATAGTACACTATCTAATCGCTGGATTTATGGAACAGGCCTCGGTTTTGACTTTGTTACCTACTATAACTTTGTCTTTAAAATGGGGGTGCCGGTAGCGAATGGAGGTAAATCAGGATTATTTGTTAGCATCGGAAGGGAATTTTAAAAAAAAAGCCGATCAAAGATCGGCTCATTTTAAAAATACCTAACCACTAATAATCTTATATATCTTGTTGGCCTTAGACCAGTAAATGCGATAATTTTTCCAAAAATAACATTTTTTATTATCATTGGCGAAATTCATTTAATTTTGATTCACTATTAATCACAACCTGACGCTGCAATTATATGAAAAACCCGTTAAATAAACTATTCGTTCCATTGGTGAGCTTTATTTTTCTAAGTAGTGTAGGTGTAATTTTGCATTCTTGCACACAAGAAAAACAGAGCGAAACGAAAGAGAGCGCTCAAAATGAAGCCATTCAAACGGCATGGAATGATAGTGGCGAATGGGTTCAAAAACTTACTTTGAGTCCAGATAAAATAGTTAGAAATGCGATTTGGGGTCAAGATTTAGGCTCAGTAAATGACAGCTTAGAATTAGCCGAATCTCAACCGGAAAAAGGCAAATCTTACACACTATATTTTGATGATACTGATCTGAACTTCAGTGACATCAGCTACCTACCGAATGAGCAAAATAAGTTAGAGGAGATCATATTTGACATATTTGTAGAGTCAAGCGAGGATGTACAACCTTTAATTGATCAATGGAAAAAATATTTGGATGCCAAATTTGGCCCATCAGAGACTAAAGGGAAAAGTATACTTTGGACTAAAAACAAAAATACCCGAATCAATTTAGAGAACGTAAGTACATCTAAAGATCCGGGCATTAAAATTAGCTTTAAAGCCGCTAATTAAATTTTATAGATCCAACCTCGCGTATCGGCGATTTCGCCTAATCGAATTTGGTTGATTTCATTGAAAACCTTAGCCGAAAAATCAGACTCTTTGCGCGCAGGCAATTCGTAATCTTTTCCATCAAAACCAATCGTTTGGATAGGAGCAATAACTGCTGCTGTACCGGCACCGAAGGCCTCGGTAACGGTTCCAGAGCTAATGCCTTCCACTAATTCTTTCACGGACAAAAGACGCTCTTGTACTTCTATACCCCAGTCTTTGGCAATCTGAATGACCGATTTTCGTGTAACACCATCTAAGATTGTATCTCCTGTAGGAGCTGTAACGAGTACCCCGTTAATGATAAATAGCAGATTCATCGTTCCCGCTTCCTCCACATATTGATGTGTCGCCGCATCGGTCCAAATGATTTGATCATAACCCGCTTTATTGGCTTCTATGGTAGGATACAAAGAGCCACCGTAGTTTCCTGCATTCTTAGCAAAACCAACGCCACCTTTCGCCGCGCGGATATATTCTGTTTCTACCCGAACACGCAAGGGCTTTGTATAATACGACCCCACCGGGCAATTAAAAATAATAAACTTATAGGTGGTCGATGGAGAAACTCCCACGTACTCATCAGTAGCAAACATGAAAGGACGTATATACAAGGAACATCCTTCGTTTTCTGGTACCCATGCATTATCCAATTCAATCAATTTCTTCAAACCTCCTAAGAAAATCTCTTCCGGTACTTCTGGCATACACATGCGAAGCGCAGATTTATTAAATCGCTTCATATTCTCCTCTGGACGAAAAACCAATACCTCCCCTTTCTTTGAGCGGTAGGCCTTCATGCCCTCGAAAATAGACTGTCCATAATGGATGGACATCATCGCTGGTTGATAAGTCAAAGGCCCATAAGGCTGAATTTTTACAGTCTTCCAGGATCCATCTGCGTATTCTGCCACGAGCATATGATCCGCAAAAATGCGGCCAAAAGGTAAGTTGCCGAAATCAACCTCGCTTAATCGAGATGCAGGCGTTTGTTGAATGGTAATTTGCATAAAGTTTTGTTTCTACTTGCCGGAATTCCAAGGTATCTCGGGGATATCTAATGAATGATGTAAATAACGGCACATCATAAATAAGTAATCTGATAATCTATTCAAATAAGCGATTGCAATCGCATAATCTTCTTTTTCTTCTAATTGAACCCAACGAATTAAACTACGCTCAGCACGACGACATACGGTGCGTGTAATTTGAGCCGCGGCAATTAGGGGATGTCCCCCAGGTAAAATAAAGAAACGCATCGGCGCTATTTTACCATCTATTTCATCAATCATCTCCTCGATAGCCACAATATCGTGCAAGGAAATTAGCTTCATATTACCCAAATATTCTTTTGAATCACTGGCAACGTGAGCCCCTAAGACAAAAAGGCTGGACTGGATAGCTTGTAATTTAGTAGCTAAATGCGGTTCTATTTGGCAGACTAAGGCACCAATATGACAATTTAGCTCATCGATATCGCCAATGGCATCCATCCGAGCATCGGATTTAGACAATCCTTTACCATCCGCTAAACGCGTAAATCCGCCGTCACCATTCTTTGTGTAGATTGCCATTTTATAAGGGTTATTTACAAAAATAATAGAAATAAAGATTAGGTCGGTATGAATTTCAAAACTAATTTTGCAGACATTTTAATCAACTATGTCGATAGACCATTTTGCATCTCGAGTTTGGCGAATTTTGTCCATAGTGGCGTTCGGATTATCCTTGTTATTTATTTACCGTGGACTTCCTGATCCTACCGCGGTGCATTTCGGTGAAACAGGACGTGGTGACGGATTTCTTCCTAAAGAAGAGGTATTCTATTTAACTGCGGGCATCGTTACTACATTGAATGTTTTGGCATTACTTTTAATCAAAGCCATTGATAAAATTCCGACTGATAAATGGGCAACCATCCTTCCTGTTTTTGCAGAAAAAGGAAACCTGACTATCAAAAGCACCTTGATTAATTGGCTACATTTTTTCCCGGCCCTAATTAATACCTACCTAATCTTAGTGATTAGAGCCTTACTAATGCTGAATGATGAAAGAACTAACCAAACCGATTATAGCTATTTACCGTCCTTAGGTATTGTCTTCCTTTTGGTTTGGCTCATCTATTTACCTGTACGATTAATTACCAGCCCTAAATTCATTGAGGAACTATGAGCATTCAAATGCCGAATATTTCCATTCAGGCTTTTGACTATCCATTGCCTGAATCTAAAATCGCCCAATTTCCCTTAACTAATCGACACGATTCCAAGCTATTAGTTTACAAAGAAGGTGAAATACAGCATGAATCATTTCGAAATCTAGCCGAATTTTTGCCCGATAATGCTTTGTTGATTTTCAATAACACCAAAGTCATTCCCGCTCGTATTCCCCTAGTAAAGGAAAACGGTGTCTCGATTGAACTCTTTCTTTTACATCCTATTTCAGACGCCGCTCCCACTGAGCAGCTGATGGAAAGTAAAGCAGAAATTGTTTGGGAATGCCTAGTAGGCAACAAGAAAAGATGGAAAGAAGGGGATCGATTAACTAGAGAAGCTCTTACTTTCGAGTGGGTGAATCGAGATGAAAATCACATCCGCATTAGTTGGAATACTGACCAAAGTTTCGCCGAAATTTTAGACGAAATTGGAAAAATCCCTTTACCGCCCTACATGGAAAGGGATACAGAATTAAGCGACAATGATCGATACCAAACTGTATTTTCCGAAAAACTAGGTGCTGTAGCAGCTCCCACAGCTAGTTTGCATTTTTCTGAAGAGGTTTTAGCCGATATAGATCGCCGAAACATTCAGAAAACCTATCTCACTTTGCACGTTGGTGCTGGCACATTTCTACCTGTCAAGGATGATGATGTGAGCAAGCATCCAATGCACAGGGAGCAATTAGTCTTTACACCCGAATTGATTAAAACGTTGATAGCACATCAAGGACCCTATATTCCAGTAGGGACAACCGCCTTGCGGGCATTGGAAAGTTTATATTGGGGCGGCGTTTGGCTTATTGAAAATAAAACAATCGAAGAGGATGTGCTCGTGATTCCTAAGGAATTCGCCTATAAAACACGATCGAATCAAATTTCTAACAAAGAGGCGCTAGAAGCAGTGCTTAACTACATAGAGAATAGTAAGGTAGACTATTGGGTTGCAGAAACCGAGTTATTAATCATGCCAGGCTATCCGTTGCATTTCTGTGACGGGATCGTGACGAATTTTCACCAGCCTAAATCTACCCTGTTAGTTTTAATCGCTGCATTGATTGGCGATGATTGGAAAAAGGTATACGATTCTGCCTTATCGAACGAGTACCGCTTCCTGAGCTATGGGGATTCGTCCTTATTATTTAAAAAGAAGGATATTTAGTATTTTTGCAAAAAGCAATCAGTTATGACAAATTTCATTGAAGAATTACGTTGGAGAGGGATGTTACACGATATGATTCCTGGTTTAGAGGATCAGTTAGCCAAAGAAATGACTGTGGCTTATATCGGTTTCGATCCTACTGCACCGAGTCTTCACATTGGAAATTTAGCCGCAATCATGCTTTTAAAGCATTTTCAATTAGCGGGTCATAAACCTATCGCTTTAGTGGGTGGCGCAACCGGTATGATTGGGGATCCATCTGGAAAATCCGCAGAACGTGATTTCCTTTCAGAGGACACACTTCGTGCAAATCAAGTGGGTATTCAAGCACAATTAGAGAAATTTTTAGAATTTCACGGCGACGCTAATTCGGCAGAAGTAGTGAATAATTACGATTGGTTTAAGGAATTCAGTTTCTTAGGTTTCCTACGAGAAGCAGGAAAATTCCTAACCGTTAATTATATGATGTCCAAAGACTCCGTTAAGAAGCGCCTCGAAACTGGCATTTCTTTCACTGAGTTCTCTTACCAATTATTACAAGGATACGATTTCTACCATTTATATAAGACAAAGAATGTCCGCCTTCAAATGGGTGGTTCTGATCAGTGGGGTAACATTACCACGGGGACAGAAATCATCCGCCGTAAAGAAGGCCACGATGAAGACGCAACCGAGCGTGCCGCTTTCGCATTAACTACTCCTTTAGTAACAAAAGCGGATGGCACCAAGTTTGGAAAATCTGAGTCAGGCAATGTTTGGCTAGATGCTACCAAAACATCCCCATTCGCATTCTACCAATTTTGGTTGAATGCAGCTGATGCTGACGTACCTCGCCTTATCCGTGTATTTACTTTGTATACGAAGGATCAAATCGAAGAAATGGAACGCGCTCATGCGGAAGCACCCCACTTGCGTATTTTACAAAAGGCCATTGCCGAAGAAGTAACCACCCGTGTTCACGGCGCAGAAATTTGTGCTTTAGTGATTGAAGCTTCAGCCCTACTCTTTTCTAAAGATGCAGTAGAACTATTAAGTAACGCCTCTGATGCTTTAATTGCACAATTACCCGTGTACGAAGTTTCGTCTACTTTACTATCAGAATGCCAAAACTTAACCGACCTCATCAGCGTAGGAACAGAAAATCTCATTTGTTCTTCCAAAGGTGAAGCCAGAAAAGCCATCCAAGGCAACGCTATCAGTGTAAACAAGGTTAAAATAACAGACCCTGCCTCACCTCTTAATTTCGACAAAATCAAAGGCTCTTTCCTTTTGATCGGAAACGGAAAGCAGAAAAATTATATTTTATCCTTCAAATAGTCTAGGATTCATCGTCTACTAGAAAAAAAAACAAAAAAATTAGAGTGCAGGTTTGTAGATTATAAATTAATCCTACATCTTTGCACTCCCAATCGCTAGGAACAGACGGTTTCTAGGGCAAGACTGAGAGTAAATCGAGTGATTAGATTCACACCAGAGCGGGTTGCTTTGGAGGGTTTACAGGAAGT
>JACCDG011850227.1_pt1 | contig 26943 bp, 27 predicted proteins | sample 7442471 | NCBI WGS metagenome assembly JACCDG01 (sample SAMN15323444, study PRJNA562643) | freshwater metagenome | isolation source: river surface water | place: USA:Blue River Watershed | collected 2017-08-17 | reverse complement strand
GCTGCTTACCGTTTCGGCGCGGGAGCAAACGACGGGCAAGGAACAGAAAATCGAAGTCAAGCCCAGCTATGGGCTTAGCGAAGATCAGATGGCCGACATGCTGCGCCAAAGCCTGATTTATGGGGCAGAGGACATGCAAAAACGCCTGCTTTTGGAAAGCCGGGTCGAGGCCGAACGGCTGGTTTCCGCTATTTCCGAGGCGTTAAGGCTGGATTCGGCCTTGCTGGATACCGCAGCGCATGAAAAGCTTGCCTTGGGCGCTAAAATGCTGCAAAAACTGTTGGTTTCCAACGATCGCGCCGCGATTCAGCGCGCGATGGAAGATTTGGAAAAGCAATTTCTGCCTTTCGCCCAAGAGCGCCTGGATAGGGCGATCGCGGTCAATTTGAGCGGGAAGCAAGTAAAGGATGTGAAGTTCGGAAGTTAAATTGTCATTCCGAACAAAGTGAGGAATCTCCAGATGTAAAGCGATTATATCTGGAGATCTCTCACCCCCTGCGGGGGATTCGAGATGACAAAAATATGGAATGTTTTGAAAAACGGAGAGAAGCAAAATGCCAAAAATGACATTCATCGACCAGCAAGGCAACCGCAAGGAAGTGGAAGCGCCGAACGGGCTTTCGGTTCTCGAGATCGCGCACAGGAATGATGTCGATCTTGAAGGGGCGTGCGAAGGCTCGCTGGCCTGCTCGACCTGTCATTGCATCGTCGCGCAGCAGGATTATGACCGGCTTGAAGCCGCGTCCGAGGAAGAAGAAGATATGCTGGATTTGGCCTTCGGCCTCACGCACACCTCGCGCCTGGGCTGCCAGATCATCATGAAGGACGAGCTGGACGGCTTGACCGTCACGCTGCCCGCCGCGACGCGGAATATGCAGGTGGATAAGAAGGCAAGCTGATGACCAAGCCGCTCCGTTGGACCGACACCTGGGATATCGTCTACGCGCTTGAGGAAAAATATCCGGCCGTGGACATCCTGCAAATCCGCTTCACCGATTTGCACAAATGGGTGCGCGAGCTTCCCGGTTTTTCGGACGACCCGAATAAATCGAACGAGAAGATTTTAGAAGCCATTCAGATGGCGTGGCTGGAAGAAAGGAGTTGACGGTTAACAGTTGACGGTTGTCAGTAAATAAACTGGTGAATACCGTCAACCGTCCACTGTCAACTGGCAACAGATCATGAACTCCCTCGGCCTCTCCAAAGACCCAAAACTGACCGCCAATCTTCAAGGATATGGCGCGATTTTGCTTTGGTCGTCTTCGGCGCTGTTTATCGCTTGGACGGCAGGCATTCCGCCGTTCCTGTTGGCGGCGCTGTCGTCTTTTACCGGGCTTTTGATTTTTGCGCTTGGATGGGCGCGTGATCCGGAAAAGCTTAAGAATATTTCCAAGCAAACTTGGCCGATATGGGTTTTGTTTTTTGTCGCGGTCGTTGTATATCGCGGATTTTATTTGTCGGGATTAAAGCTCGCACCGATTGTCGAGGCCAATCTTTTGAATTACCTTTGGCCACTTTTGATCGTGATATTTTCTGCGGTTTTGGAGAGGCAAAAGCTTTCCTTGCAAGTGCTGCTGGGGGCGGCTTTATGCTTCTTGGGCGTGATTTGTATCGGTATCGGACAGCATGGCGGCGGATTCCGCCTGGAATTCCAGTTGGGCCATATCTTGGCGATTGGTGCCGCGCTGTCTTGGTCTGGCTATTCGGTTCTGACCAAAAAATTCCAAGCGGCCCCAACCGACATGATCGGCGTGATGCATGGGGTGGCGGCGGTTTTCTTTGTATTCATGCATATGGCGTTCGAGCCGTCCTTCGATTGGCGGCAAGCGGACATGGCGCATTATGCCGGGATATTGGGGCTGGGCGTCGCGGTGTCTTACGGTTACAGCATGTGGGACAAAGCCATGACCGGCGGCGATAGGAATAAAGTTGCGGTCGCCGCCTATATGACGCCTTTGCTATCGACCTTATGGCTGATCTTGTTTTCGGGATCGCCGATGACCATATGGGTTTGGTACGCGGTGGCATTTATTATTGGCGGAACTTTTACCGCGCGATCCGGCCAGATCGCGGATTCCCTCCGCGCTTTACGCCGCGTTTAGGGTAGAGATATGAATAGCCTCGGCCTCTCCAAAGACCCAAAAGACACAACTGTCGTCGTCGCGATGTCGGGCGGGGTGGACTCGTCCGTTGTCGCGGGGATGATGGCGGAACAAGGGTACAAGGTCATCGGCATCACGCTGCAATTATACGATTACGGCTTTGCGGTCGGGAAAAAGGGCGCGTGCTGTGCAGGCCAGGATATTTATGACGCAAAGCGCGTCGCCGACAAATTGAATATCGCGCATTACGTTTTGGATTACGAATCGCGTTTTAAACAAGAAGTGATGGACGATTTCGCCGACAGCTATATGCGCGGTGAAACGCCGGTTCCTTGCATCAAATGCAACCAGACCGTGAAATTCCGCGATCTGGTTAAGGCGGCAAAAGAATTGGGCGCGGATTGCCTGGCGACCGGCCATTATGTGCGCCGCATGGCGGGGCCGGGCGGGGCGGAAATGCATGCGGGCGTGGACGCGCGGCGCGATCAATCCTATTTCCTGTTCACGACGACGCAGGATCAGCTGGATTATTTGCGCTTCCCCCTGGGCGATGTCGAATCCAAGGATGTGACCCGCGATATCGCGCGCCGCCTGGAATTGGCGACGGCGGATAAGCCCGACAGTCAGGATATTTGTTTCGTGCCGAATGGCGATTACGCCAGCGTGGTGCAAAAGCTGCGGCCCGAGGCGGCGGACGAAGGCGACATTCTTGATCAATCTGGCAAGGTCCTGGGCCGCCACAAAGGCATCATTCATTATACCATCGGCCAAAGGCGCGGGCTTGGCATCGGCGGGCGCAAGGAAGACGAACAGGACAGCGACGCGTTGTTCGTGATCCGGCTCGATGCCGCAAAGCGCCAAGTCGTCGTCGGCCCCCGCGCCGCGCTGGGCAAGGACCGGTTTATGATCCGTGACATCAATTGGGTCGCGGGAAGGCCCATGATTGCGGGCGAGAAAATATCGGTCAAAACCCGCTCTATGCAGCCGATGCAGGGTGCGACGTTGCGCCCAAGCGATAACGGCCTTGTCGAAGTGGTGCTGGACGAGCCGAAAATGGGCATCGCCCCCGGCCAGGCCTGCGTGTTCTATAGCGGCAGCCGGATGCTGGGCGGCGGGTGGATTATGCGGGACGCCGCGCAGTGACGGTGAACGGCCCGATTGTAAGGCGTTGCTTGCTGGTCACGGCCATCGATCGCCGCCACTGGAATTAGCGCTTAATCACCAATCCCTGTCCGGTCGGGATTTCCATGATCATATGGGACTTTTTCTGGAAAAAGGATATTTCTTCGGATTGGCTTTGCTTGGCAACCGTCCATCCAAAATCGTCCAGCAAGATAATGCCGCCGGGGCTGACGCGGTCGAACAGAATTTCAAGCGCGGCAACTTCCGCCTTCGCCGAGTTCATGTCAACATGCATAAAAGCGATTCTCTCCGGAGACTTTTGCGCTAGGGTGTCCGGAACGCGGCCTTTGATGACTTCGATATTGGAATAGGGCTTAAAACGGTCTACGACCGATTGATACCAGCTGTCTTGATCGATATCATCGTAAATATCCGTTACCCAATCGTCATTGGCAAGATCCCGAGGCAGTGCCGCGAAAATGTCATATAAGTACCATTTCTTGCCGATCTTTCCGAAATCTAAATAATCCGCGACGAAGCCGGTGGTCAGCCCGCGATACACCCCCAGTTCGACAAAATCCCCGGGAACGGACAAAGCGCTTTTCGCGGCCCATAAAGCGACATGTAAATTCCAATGCCAGTTTTGAATATCGAACAGATGTTGATGACGCGCCGCCGTATCCATGAATCTTTTGTCCAGCGCAAAGCTGAGGCTGCGGTCATAAGTCATGAATCCCATGCAATGAAAGAAATTGCGGCCGCTGTCATTGGCGGCTTTGGCGATGATTTCTTCGGCTTTGGAAATTTTGCCAAGAAATTCGTTGTGGGACGTTTTATGACTGGCGTGGCTGGAAGACATGAAAGCCTCTTGCTGGGAAAGCTATTTCTGTTGTAAGGCTGGGTCCCGCGCTTTTCCAGGAAAATGTCACAACAAGGCAAAAGGCAAAACCGGGATAGGGGCCAATTAGCCATAAATCATTGTTTCCAGGCGGGTTTTGCGGCTAAATCACATGCCAAATATAAAATAAGCCCTTTATTTTTTGCCGCAGCGCGGCTAAAATGCTTCTTTGGCCGCATAGCGGCATTTAAGAGTATGGCTGGGTAGCTCAGTGGTAGAGCAGCGGACTCATAAGCCGTTGGTCGGTGGTTCGAACCCACTCTCAGCCACCAGTCTTCGCCCCTTCGGGGCTACGACTCGGCAAGCCAGGCGTTTAACTATCGACATAGTTGGTGTTGATATTACAAGCAGACGAAGACTGTCGCGCCGTAGCGATTTATTGCGTCGTAGCGCAGCGAAGACGAAAGCGAAGGCGGACTCTATCGAATTGGCATGAAATCCGCCCATTTTCTCTCTCCATTCGGCCTTTTTTCTCCAGCCAACTTAACCACGCAAATTCGGTTGAATGGAAATAACGGCGGAAAACCGAGGGTTTTAAAACGGGCTTTTCGGGTTGGATGTGTACGTGTTTTGGGGGCCAGAGTAGAGAAAACCCTGCCGGTTAGGGCGGGGTTTTGATTTATGGAGCATTTTTATTACAGGCCCGGACAATTCTTTGTACGGTCGCCTTGGCTTTATCGGCAGACAGCAACACATCAGCCAATTTTTCTTGCTTTAGTGTAGCCAATTGCGTTTTTAAGCAGGGAACAGCTGAAGAATCATTAAACGGCTTTATATCGTCGCTGGGTTCAGAGAAAATATAATATCCCTTGTTCTCTAAAGTAAGCGCTTCCAAATCTATGACTTGTTCATCGTTGGCGAAACAGGCGCTGTTATGATTGATAATCCTGAAGTCTTGCTCGACAGATTCGTATTCTTTCTTCGGCAAAAATTCTATCAGCATGTCGGGTAATGTATAGCCATGCGCAACATGCATATAACGATCCCCTTTCCAATCTTGATCTATAACCATCCCGTTGCAGCCCATTCCCGACCCTAACTTTCCAACCAGTTGCAGCACATCTTTTGTGTCGGACTGTGCATGAATAAACATGGGGCGTTTAATTCGCTTTATAAAAAGTGTATTGCTAACCCGTGCATTGTGTTGCTGAACAGAATAAATATATACATCTTTATAATTGCCAACCTCACGGAATGAGATTTGCCGGTCATCATCAGGATGATCCGCATTGCCATCGATCCAATAAAATTCATCATTGCCTTGGCTGTATGCAGCTATAGCTGGTTTGCAGTTATCGGCAAGAACTTCCGTAACAATATCCATATCCAATTGATACAAACATTCACCAGAAATAGAGGCGAGTCTTTTGTTCGCTTCAGTCGCAGCATATGCTCCGCTGCTGATTAATAAAAATCCTGACAACGCCAAAAACAATAAGCTATTTTTCCCCATTTTTACCCCATGGATTGGAACCTTGCATGTAGCCAGGGTAACGGTTTTGTTCGTAATTCTCAAATGCCTTTTTCCATTTTTGTTCTCCATTGGCGCGTGATGTGCGGAAATCCTTGTCGACTGCCAAGCTGCCAATCTGTTCGGCGCGGTTTTTGGTTAATTGCGTATCAGCCGCCCATGCGTCTTTTGCCGCTTGGCCTTGACCAGCCTTGTATTGCTTATAAGCATCCGAACTGCGGAAGCCGCCAGCGCCTTTGACATAGCTGCCGCTGACAATACCTGCGTATTCTTCGGGTGATAAGTCTTTGCCTTGCGCTTGTAATTCTCTCCGCCGTCTTTCTGCGACCGGCGTGGCTTCTTTTAGGCGTTTATCTAAAAGTTTGTCTACTTGATTCGGGGTCATTTCAAAATCTGGATGGTTGGCTAAGAATTCATCCACTTTTGTTTGCGCTGCTGCACCTTTGGGGCCAGCCGTTCCATCATCCGATTTGCCGAATTGTTTTAAGTCCGCGATAACTTCTTCGGAATAGCCTTGGTCTCTGCCAAATTTTTCGATGTCTTTTTGCCACATTTGTGCCATATCGCTTCCAACGCCTATGGTGGCACCGCTGTCTGCGTCGGGAATATCTACGCGCTTGCCGTTAATAGTTTTCGTTACATGCGTAACATATGGCTTGGTTCTAACATCTTCATCGTCGATGATAACATTTTTCAAATCCTGCTGGAATTGAGGATCGTTAGGATTATAATTATAGCGTGTTTGCAGACGGCCATTTTTATCGGTAGAAACATTTGGCGTATATTTATCAATTTCATATTTCGCGCGGTCATCTATCGGCTGAGTAATTTTGCCGATATCACCTTGCATCCACTGACTATTTGAATCTTCGTCCGGTCGTTTGACTCCAAGCGCTTCATACGGATCAAGTCCGGCTGCTTCTGCTTCGTCCATTTTCTGCCAGATTTGCTGCGGCGATGGGAAATACTCGCCTTCGCCCAAAACATAGTTGGGATTGAATGCGGGTTTTTCTTCTTCACCGGGCTTTTTGAAAACAACGGATTGCGGTTGCTGTGGCGTGTTTACGGGCATCGGGCCTTGCCGCCAATTGCCGCTGTCGTCTAGAAACTCCCTGCGTGCTTGGCGCTCGTTCATTTCCTGAAGCTGTTGTTGCAACCAACTGTTTTGCGATGGCGCAGTTGGATTTTTAAACGGTGGCATGGCAGGGCCATAAGTTTCCTGCGGCATTTGATCGGCGTTTGGCATGGGCGGCCCGTATTCCTCGGCACCGGCGCTTGCGCCACCCGCCGCGCCGTTGGCGACGCTGCCGAGCAGATTTAGCGCCATACCGGCTTTCTCGCTGCCTAAGCTCGTAGCACCCGCGACTGTTCCGGCAATGTTAGCGCCTTTGCCGATCAATTCCATGATCGCGCCCATGCCGGGAATGAAGTTCAGGGCTTGCCCAATGCCACTACCTAATAATCCCGCGCCCCTGTTTAGCAAAGTGCTGGCAACATTCTGAATATCTCCCATAAAATCGCCATAGGATTGTTTCGGCTTTGGTTGCGGAACGTGTTCCACAAATTGCGGGGCATTATCGCGGATTTGCCCGAACGCGTAATCCTTATAAGCGTTATGCCAGTCGCGCCGAATGTCTGCGCCGAGAGTATCGTCTTCTGCGTCGGGATAGTCCGGCAAATAGCGCGCATCCTGCGACGGTTGAATGTTCCACCGCTCTAACCACTTAGTTTGCCCGGCATCATCTTCCCATACTGGGCCGCCCAGCAAAGGTTGCGGGAATTTTCGCATCGGCGGGCTGGGCCGCTCGTCCATTGGATAGCGTTTGATTGGCTGGCCCCATTCGTCATATTCAACCGGTTGCGGATTTTCTTCAATGACGCCGGGGCCAAAGTCGATATCGAAAATACTGCCTGGCTTTCGGCGCGGCGCGCCATAGTCAGGCATATCGCCGCCAAAGCCGCCCTGTGGCGACATTTCTGGAAAGGTTGGGGTGGGATCGGGATAACCCGTCATCGTTGGCCTGGGTCGCGTAAATACTTGGGTTAGGCCGGAAATCAAGTCCAGAACCGGGTAACCGCTATTGGTCAGCGTTATCGGCTGCGGCACTGGCCGGGGTCTCGATATTGGCATTGTTAAATTGTTTTGACCGAATAGGTCATTGCCGGGAAATCCTCCCGGCGGTCTACCGAAAATCATCTGGAAGCGCTCCTTTGTTCAACTTCATTTTTTATTACCTGTCCTGAACCCCGCCTTCGCGCGCTGCGCTACGGCGCGGCAAGCCGTATAGGCCCGTCGCGCCGAAGCCGTTAGGCGAAGGCGGAGCCTGAACAAAGGTAACTCTATGTTTTTCAGAAAACGTTTTTTCGTTTTGGCTTTATTTTCTTGGTTTTGACGCTCTTTTGGCGTCAATTCCTCCCCATTAAAAAATCCGCTCTCTATATTATATAGAGGCGGACTACACTTTTTCTGATTGTAGAAAAAAATATATCACAACTTTTCAGAAAAGTCAAGAGTTGTTGCCAGAATTTTTTTCAAAAATGCAAAAAATATTTTTGATAAGAAAATATTTTTTTTATATGAATCTATTGCTTGATTCTACCGCGCCAAAGCCATGGCATTGCCATGGATGAAGACGGGTTCGATCGACTGCGTCCGTGCCGAGGATTTTGGGCGGGGTTTTGCCGTGGCACGTTCATGCAGCGGGTGGGCGTAAACCGCATCAGAGCTGCTTTTCAGCGGCTTGATCAGCTGCCATCCGCTATCCGCGCTTTTAACCAGCGCGGTGCAAGCCTCTACCCAATCGCCGCTATTGATATATTCGATATTGCCGCGTCTTTGATGCTGGTAAATATGGACATGGCCGCACAGGACATATCGCGCCCCGGTTTGTTCCGCCGCCTCGAACACCGCGTCGTCGAAATGCGACATTTTCAAACATAACAGCTTGCAGGACACTTTCAGAATTCTGGCGATGGACAAATGCTTGATGCCAAAAAACCGGCTGAGTTTCTTATGAAAATGGTTGAATACCACAAGGCCTTCATAGGCAAGGCTGCCGATTCTCTCTAGCCTGCTTTTGCTGCCGACGATTTTATCGAACCTGTCGCCGTGGGTCAGCAGTGTCCTTGATCCGTCTTTGGCGATGAATAGCACATCGCGGTGGACGGGGATTCCCGCATAGCTTTTTTTGTCGGCAGAATCCTTGAGGCGGGGATCGTGATTGCCGGTAAGCCGCACGACTTCGCAGCTTTCTTGACGGCGCATATGCAGAATGCGGCGCAAAGCCAGACGTTGCACCGGGTTGATGTCGTGGCGCGAAGCCATAACCTGCTCGTCGATGATATCGCCATTCAAAAAAAGATATTCCGCCCTAATGCTGTGCAGGAAAACCAGAACTTCAAGATCGCTGCAGTAACGCATGCCGAAATGCAGATCGGAAACCGTGACCGCTTCGAATTGCTGGCGCGGGACAGTTTCCAGAACCGCTTTTACATGATCCAGTAGAGCTTTGTTATGATCGGAAAAATTCTTCTTGCAATGGGGCTTTTTGGACCTGCGCTGCTTGGCATAATTTTTCTTGATGCGTTCTGAGGTGGGTTGCAAATGGCGCACGAAATCGCGCAATTGCCATCCGGCGGTATCAGGGACATCAAGCTTTGAAGTTTGCTTGGGAAAGCGGATGCGTGCAACTTTCATGCCCGCTTTTTTAGAGCACGTATGTTACGGCTTTTTTAAAGGCATATTAAATTTTGGCGAAACGGCCTTTTGGGTAATCTTTTCCACAAGGTTTGCGGCAGCAAGGACACAGTCTTGCGCCCGTGAAAATCTAGGCAGCTGCCTTTTGCACTGCATAGTCCCCATAAGGCATCAACGGTTCCCCCGCCAGCATGCGGTCAGTGAACAGGATTCCATCCATATGATCCAGCTGGTGCTGGATGACCCGCGCTGTCCATCCTGAAAAGCTGCGCTCTATCTTGGAAAAATCCTGGTCCAGATAACGCAGTGCCACGCCGATCGGCCGCGCCACCCGCCCGCGCATATCAAAAAGGCTAAGGCAGTTTTCGTGTTCGATCGCGGTCTGCGCCGAATATTCGACGATTTCCGGGTTGGCGATATGCAAATATCCCATATTCGGCGACCATATCAGCGCCATGCGCAAAGGGATGCCGATTTGAATCGCTGAAAGACCGATGCAGCTGCGGAAATCGTGCTTGGCGCGGGCCTGGTTTAAGGCTTGTTCCAATTTTTCCCAGGATTCTTCGGCCTGTCTTCTGCCGGAAAGCGCGACAGGCCAGGATTTTTGACGCAGCAATCTGCTGTCCGGGCCTAAGATGCCCGGATGGATGCTACAGCCCATAGGTTTAGAAGATGCGTTCGGGTCTTTGAAGCGCGGTTGCGCCATTGCGAGTTTTGTCATGATAAGTCTCCCTGTCAGGATGAAAGTATTTTTTTATCGTTGGATTAACTATAGGCCGGTTTGGGAAAAAAGGAAGTGAAGCTTTTGTGAAGCCATCTTCAGGAAAGCCTTGTTTTCCCTATGTTGCAGCGCAATAACCGTTGTAATTTTATTAAGCAACCTTGGGCGAAGCGGCATGAGGCGCAGCGGTATGGGCATGGTTCAACGGCCCATGGCCTTTGCCGAATTGCGGCGCGGTGCGGATTGCCTCGATCACATAGCGACGTGCCCTTAGCACGGCGTCACGCATGGACATGCCTTGCGCCATACCGGTTGCGATGGCCGAGGCAAGAGTGCACCCGGTGCCATGGGTATGGCGCGTATCGATGCGCGGATTTGAAAAGCATTCGATGCCATCGGCTGTAGCCAAAATATCGGTGACATTCTCGGAAATCAAATGACCACCTTTCAGCAGTGTGGCGGCGGCGCCCATTCGCAGCAAGGCGTTTGCCGCGTCTTTCATGTCTTGCAGGGTTTGGATTTTTCTGCCGCTCAGCTCTTCGGCTTCGGGGATATTCGGCGTCAGGATCGCGGCGCGCGGCAGTAGATATTCCTTCAAACTCGCGATCGCTTCCTTCTGCAACAAAGGCGCATTGCCCTTGGCAAACATTACAGGATCAAGAATCAATGGGATTTTGGGATAAGGCCGCAAAGATTCTGCAATCGCCGTTATTAGCCCGGCGTTATGCAGCATGCCGGTTTTGATGCAATCGGCGCCGATATCGGAAAGGCATAAATCGATTTGCTGCTTTACGAATTCCGGCGGCGTGTCGATGACGCCGTAAACGCCCGTCGTGTTCTGCGCGGTCAGGGCGGTGATTGCCGTCATGGCATAGCCGTCGAGCGCGGTTACGGTTTTGATGTCGGCCTGGATTCCCGCGCCGCCGCTGCAATCCGATCCGGCGATGACAAGGACGCGGCCGCGCATTATCCCGCCACTTTGATGGCGTCCACGATTTGATCGACGACCTCGGTCAGGTCGGATTCGCTTTCGCCTTCGGCCATCACGCGCAAGACAGGTTCTGTGCCCGATTTGCGGATCAAAAGGCGGCCATTTTTGCCAAGGCGCTTTTCGCCGTCGGCGATCGCCCTTTTAACGGTGATATGATCCAATATTTCGCCTTGCGCCGGAACGTTTTTCAGCAATTGCGGCATGGCCGTGAATTTGCGGCAGACTTCCGAAGCTTTTTGGCCGGTTTCGATCAAAACCGCGAGCACTTGCAACGCCGCGACCAACCCGTCGCCGGTCGTCGCATAGTCCGATAAAATCACATGGCCCGATTGTTCGCCGCCGATATTCGCGCCCGACGATTTCATTTCTTCCATGACATAGCGGTCGCCGACTTTGGTGCGTGACAGCGAAAGGCCTTTTTGCGACAAGAATTTCTCCAGCCCCAAATTGGACATTACAGTCGCAACGACGGTGTCGCTCTTTAATCTCCCTTGCGTTGTCCAAGAATCGGCGATGACGGCAAGGATTTGGTCGCCGTCTATCATCTCGCCCTTTTCGTCGGCGATCACGACCCGGTCTGCGTCGCCGTCCAGCGCGATGCCGATATCGGCGCTATGCGCGATCACTTGGCTGCGCATGACATCGGGATGCACCGCGCCGCAATCATGGTTTATGTTGGTACCGTCGGGATCGACCGCAACGGGAATTACCTCGGCGCCCAGTTCCCACAATACCATCGGCGCGACTTTGTATGCAGCGCCATTGGCGCAGTCGATCACGATGCGAAGCCCGTCCAGCCGCAAATGTTTCGGGAAGGTCGCTTTGACGAATTCGATATAGCGGCCCATCGCGTCGTCGAGCCGCTGCGCCCGGCCAAGATCTTTGGACGGCACGCGCAAATCCTGCGGCGGCATTTCCATGGCCTTTTCGATTTCCTGTTCTTGCGCGTCGCTAAGCTTGTACCCGTCCGGGCCGAATAATTTAATGCCGTTGTCGTCATAAGGATTGTGCGAGGCAGAGATCATAACCCCCAAATCGCAACGCATAGCCGGCGTCATCATGGCGATTGCGGGGGTGGGCATCGGGCCGACCAACAATACGTCCATGCCCGCCGAAATGAATCCGGCGGTCAGGGCGGGTTCGATCAAATAGCCGGAAAGGCGCGTGTCCTTTCCGATAATCACCCTTTTATGGCCGCGCCGTTTGGGCGCATTGCCGTTCTGCCGCGCCAGCACATAGGCGGCGGCCATGGCGACGCGGGTCGCCGTTTCCGCCGTCATGGGGTCGGTATTGGCTGTGCCGCGTATGCCGTCGGTGCCGAAATAATTGCGTTTGGTCATGGGCTTTTTTACCCTTTCGCGGCGCTGCGGTCAATTCGGCCCTAATGGCATGAGATTGACGAATTATTGCAGAATATGACAGTTTTCCGCCTAGGCCATGCGGCCAGTATTCTGGCGTCTCAGCCAATCGATCGGGCCAATGCTCATCGGCTTAGATTTGGGGCTTCTTACAAAATCGGAATTCATAAGGCTTCTTAGCCTGTTGGCGGCTTCAACTGCCCCCACTTGTTCTATGTTGTTGGCGAAACCGCCTACCGCTTCGGTGAACTCACTTTTGTCAGTTTCTGCGTCGTAGCATGCCCTGAGGGCATCTTCGAGGGTGATTTCTGTGATGTTTCCGTCTAAAGTTTTCTTTCGCCCACAGAAAAATTCAAGGCTTGTGAGGAACATTATTTGATAATGATACTCATCTGTTCCTGTAAATTCTATATAGCCTAAACATTTGTGCGCGATAAAACCTTCCTTGCCCTCGAGCAACTCGAAATTTATTTTTCTGGCTGCGATTAAATCCCTTACTTGCTGCAAGTCTTCCGGCAGGCCTGATTCTTCGCACAGCTTCTCGATCTTCAAAAGAGCCGTGTTTGCGTCAAGCTTGCCGAATTTTTTTTCAAAGCGATCCACGAATTCTTTTAAGTCGCAAATTATATGTTGTGCGTAACCGGCGTCGGCCGTCGAATTGGCAATCCAGTCCGGCAAATCGCCCGGATAATAGCAAATCAACCTTTTATCATCCTTTTTTACAAAGGCCCGGTAATGCCGGCCATGTTCGTCAAGCCTGTACACCGAGCCGAGATCAGGAGTTCCGGCAGCAGGGGCTGCGCTCTGCTTTTTTGTCGGCGCGCCAGGTAATACAGCTTGTATCAACCCAAAAACCAGCAAGCCTACTCCAACAGGCAATCCAAACTCAATTAGCCGAGAGTCCCTTTTTTTCATTTATCCTCCTGAAGCTTACCGCGCTTATAAATTTTGGCCGCTTATCCCCTTTTACAGGCGGGAAAGCTATTAAACCATGGGGAGCAGTGTATATTTTTGTTTTCAAAACCGCAACGGGTAATGGGGGATTACAAGCTTGATCTGTACTCTTAAAAGATATACATTTCATTCCGCCAATAAAGGGGTTGTTTGATGTCCATTTTATCACCAAGAAGCGAAGAAGAAGCGGAAGTTCGTGACGGTTATCTGGTTTATATCTGCTGTGCTTTGGCAATTTTTATTTGCAGCTATGCCTCTCATAAGGCCAATCAGCAGACGGAACAGGCTCGTATATCTGCAATGCAAGAAGCGCAACGAGGGCGATAGAATATCCAACGGTTAGCCCAAAAAAGCCGCAATGGCAAGGGCCTGCCTCGTTTCTTTCACGTCATGTACGCGCAAGATATCGGCGCCGTTCTGCGCCGCATGGATCGCGGCGGCGAGCGATCCGGGAAGGCGGTCTTGCGGCGGCTCGTTATTGCTAAACTGGCCGATGAAGCTTTTGCGCGATACGCCGATCAGAACGCGTCCCAATTCACGGAATTTGGGAATAGAGCGCAGCAATTCCATATTATGTTCGGCGGTTTTTCCGAATCCGATGCCGGGGTCGACAATGATGTTGTCTTGCTTCATTCCGGCCCTAAGGCAGCGTTCCATTTTGCGCGACAAAAATTCATAAACTTCTTCGGCCACATTTTCGTAAACGGGATTTTGCTGCATATTTTCCGGCCTGCCTTGCATATGCATCAATATGACCGGAATTCCGCTATCTGCCGCAATTCCAAGGCTGCCGGGATCGCCGCTAAGGGCGGTGATGTCATTGATCATGGTTGCGCCGGCCTTCACCGCCGCGTCCATTACCTTGGCGTTGCGCGTGTCTATGGAAAGAGTTGCCTTTTCACCGCGCAAGGCGTGGATGACGGGGATGACGCGTTCCAATTCCGTCAAAGGGTCGATCGGCTGCGCGCCGGGACGGGTGGATTCGCCGCCGATGTCGATGATGTCCGCGCCTTCGCCGATCATTTGGCGGCCTTGGGCGATGGCCGCGTCGATATGATAATGTTTTCCGCCGTCATAGAAACTGTCCGGCGTGACGTTGAGGATGCCCATTAGTAAAGCCGATGGCCGACGGTCGATGGTCGATAGGGGTTTCAGTTGTGTCATTAAGCTATCGACTATTTGCTGTCACCTATGGACTAAACGGCTGGCTTGGGATCCACCCCGCCGCCTGCGGAAGGCATGGCGGATTTGCGCGCCGACGTGGCGCGGTCGGTCGCCATCGGCCGGTCCTTGTTCAGGGTTTCGCCGTTCAGAACCGCCTTGATCTCGTCGCCGCTAAGGGTTTCGTATTCCAAAAGCGCTTTTGCCAGATCATGCAGCTGATTTATGTTTTTGGTCAATATGTCCTTGGCGCGCTGATAGGCTTCGTCGACGATGGATCTGACCTCTGTGTCTACTTGCTGCGCCGTGTTTTCCGACATGGTGCGGCTTTGCGAATTGCCATGGCCTAGATACAAATCTTCTTCCGAGCGGCCATAGGCCAGAAATCCCAAACGGTCGCTCATGCCCCATTCGGTGATCATGCGCTTTGCCATATCGGTGACCATGCGGATGTCGCTGGACGCGCCGGTGGTTACTTTTTCCTCGCCAAAGATCAATTCTTCGGCCAGTCTGCCGCCCATGGCGACGGCAAGATCCGCCTTTAATTTCGCTTTGGAAACGGAATAGCGGTCGCTTTCCGGCAGCCGCATCACAAGCCCCAAAGCCCTGCCGCGCGGGATGATGGTGGCTTTGTGAATCGGATCGGAATCGGGGCAGTGTATAGCAACAATGGCGTGGCCGCCTTCGTGATAGGCGGTCAATTTCTTTTCTTCGTCCGACATCGCCATCGAGCGGCGTTCGGATCCCATCATCACCTTGTCCTTCGCCGCCTCTAAATCGGCCATGCCGACGGCGCGCTTGCCTTTGCGCGCTGCCATCAGCGCGGCTTCGTTGATAAGATTGGCAAGATCCGCCCCAGAAAATCCGGGCGTGCCGCGTGCGATGATTTTCGCATCGACGTCTTGCGCCAAGGGAACTTTGCGCATATGCACCTTTAATATTTTTTCGCGGCCTGCGATGTCTGGATTCGGAACCGCGATCTGGCGGTCAAAACGGCCAGGGCGTAAAAGCGCGGGATCCAGAACATCCGGGCGGTTGGTCGCGGCGATGATAATGACGCCCTCGTTCGACTCAAACCCGTCCATTTCGACCAGCAATTGGTTTAAGGTCTGCTCGCGCTCGTCATTGCCGCCGCCAAGGCCGATGCCGCGATGGCGTCCGACCGCGTCGATTTCGTCGATGAAGATGATGCAGGGCGCATTTTTCTTGCCTTGCTCGAACATGTCGCGCACGCGGGAAGCGCCGACGCCGACGAACATTTCAACGAAATCCGATCCTGAGATATTGAAAAACGGCACATTGGCTTCGCCAGCGATAGCGCGCGCCAGCAGGGTTTTGCCCGTTCCTGGCGGGCCGACAAGCAAAACGCCTTTTGGGATTTTGCCGCCAAGACGCTGGAATTTTTGCGGGTCTTTTAGAAAGTCTACGACTTCTTCTAGCTCGCCTTTGGCTTCGTCGATGCCAGCCACGTCCTCGAAGGTGATCCTTCCGCCTTTTTCATTCAAAAGCTTGGCACGCGATTTGCCAAAGCCCATTGCCTTGCCCGCGCCCGATTGCATTTGGCGCATGAAGAAAATCCACACCGCGATGAATAAAAGCATCGGGAACCAAGACACCAAAATCCCGAAAAATCCGATGGATTCGTCTTCGGGCGGCGCGGCCTTGATAGTAACCCCGGATTTTTCAAGTTTGGACACAAGATTCGGATCATAAGGGCTGTAAGTATTAAAGCCGCTGCCATTGGTCATATGGCCGGTAATATTGGCGCCCCGGATCAGCACGTCGGCGACCTGACCTTCTTCGATTTTTTTCAAGAAGTCCGAAAATGCAAGGCTTGTCGAGTTCGACTGCATATTGCGGCCCTCAAACAAATTAATCATGGCCAGCACGATCAAGCCGATAATGATCCAAAGCGCAAGGTTACGACCAAATTGATTCACGGAACAGCCCTTTCAGAAAAAAAGAAACAGGAGTAGTAAGATTTATTGTAGCAAGTTTTTTAAGCCGCGTCACCGGAAATGGACAGCAAAAAAACGTCGTAACCCGGTGAAAATACAGGCATAATTCCGTACCAGGAACGGGATTCCGCATCTTGCCGCCAATAATTTAAATGGGGCGCTGCGGCAACGAAGTCAACCCCGTCTTTTTTCAGCCAAATCGCGGGCAGGCCATAGCGTGCGGCAAGCGGAATTTTAGTGTGCCGCAAATCCGGGCGGTCTTGAACGATTTGCGTCCACCCTTTATCTTGCAGGGCGGCGATATAGCAGTTTTCTTCGCCGCAATCCGTTTGCGGCACGGTAAAGCGTCCGTCCCAAATGCCCCCCTTTGCCGTGAGCGGCATTCTGCTTTGTATCAGTCCGAATTCACGGCAGATCAGAATATCGCGGCCTTGTTTTTTCAAGATGCAACCGTTTAAGGTGCGCATTTTAAAATCCTCGTCCATAATCTGCCGGTATAAAAGATCCAGGCTGCGTCCGCGCGGGCCATATTCTCTACCACCGATGGAAGCGAGAATCTGCGCTAGAAGCCTTTTCCCGGTTTCGGTGTCGGATTTTTGCAGGGATGTGGGCGATAACAAGGCATATCCTTCGGGAAAAACTCGCAAGGCTTGCGCACCCAGATGCTCTACTGTCTGCTGAAGTGCGGCGCGATTTTTTTGCAAAATCTGCATGGTCTTGATGACTTTGGCCTTATCCCATCCCATTTGTGCAAGCCGGGGTAAGGCAAGGCGCAAGCGGCTGCGGCCAAAAACCGGATTGCGGTTGCTGGGGTCTTCGATCCAAGCCTGGCCGCGCTGCCTCAAAGTTTCTTTCAGGCGGGATTTTGGGATGTTCAAGAGCGGCCGTAGCAAGCGCAAGCCATGATGATGCCGCATCTGCTCCATGCCGCTGAGGCCGTAAAGCCCGCTGCCATGCAAAAGCCGTAGCCAAAATGTCTCGATTTGATCGTCCTGATGATGCGCCAGATATAGATCGGAAATATCATGGCGCCTGCAGTAATCCTGCAGCAAGGCATAGCGCCCATTTCTTGCGAATTGCTGCAAACGGCTTTTAGGTTTATTGCCTTGCAGCGTCAAGACGGCATGATCGATACCGCGTTGCCGCAGCCATGCGCCCGTTTGCAAAGCCTCCTGCGCCGATTCCGCGCGCAGACCGTGATCTACTGTCAGGGCGGTAAGATGCGCGTTGTTTTCCGCACACCAATCTTGCAGCAGAAGACACAAGGCCATGCTGTCGCTGCCGCCCGACACCGCGGCCGCGATTCTTCTATTTTGCGGCAAGGGCAGAAAATCCCGCATCATCGCGGAAAATTCCGCAGCAAGGATGGGGGCTGTATTTTCCGGCATTAAGCCCCGGCTTTGGCGCATTCCAGCTTGGCTTCTTCGCCGGCTCTGCGGGTTTGAATATTCTGCGGCGCTTTTGGAAATTCACGGCGCAGTTTCGCAAAAGTCGAACAAGCCTCTTTCTTATTGTTCAACTGTGACAAAGACAAACCAAGTTTCAAAAGGCTGTCGGCCTGTTTGTTGCCCTTTGGATAATTCTGATAGGCCAGCAAAAATTCGACCGCCGCTTCCGGATAAGCGCCGCGCACATAATAGCTTTCCGCCAGCCAATATTGCGCGTTGCCCGCAAGCGCGTGTTTCGGGTAAGAAGCGATCCAGGATTTAAAGGCGGTTTCCGCGCCTGCGTAATCGGTTTGTTGCAATAAATTCAAAGCCGCGTCGTATTTGTCGTGAATTTGCCTTTCCGAATCTTCTGTCGGGGTTGTTGCATTCACGCCCGCAGCCGGTTCCATCGGCGGTTCCGCATGAGCTGCGACAGGCGGCTGCGCCGCAGCTTGGATTTTGCTTTCCAACGCTTGCAGGCGGAATTCGATGTCGCTTTGCGATTTTTCCTGAATTTGTTTCGCCAGGTTTTGCTGATGCGACAGCTCTTCGATCCTGCCGGTCAATTCGCGCAGGCTGTTTTCAAGTTCGCTGATCTTGGCGTGCAGGCTGCCAACCGCGCTGTCTTCGATATTTTCGCGGCGCAGGCTTTGCGGAGTCGACGCTGGCAGCGGTTTTTCGCTGCGGAAAACCTCTAGCTGCATGGTCTGCATGTCGCGCTCCATGCGTTCCAGACGGTCTAGCAGGGCGGCGTTTTCTTGGGCGGCCGTGAAACCGAGCGGCACAAGGCACAAAAGCAAGATTAAGGAAATTCGCATCATGGTGTCCTCCAACTGTGCTCTATACTTAGCCTAAATTGCGTCATAAAAAAGGTAAAAAAACAGCCGCGGTTTTCACACCGCGGCTGCCTTAAAATTAGCGCAATCAAAAGATTACGAATTTACGTCGGGAACGCCCTTGATGGTCGTGACCGATCTGCGGTTTTGCGACCAAGAGGATTCGTCCGATCCCAAAATCGCCGGACGTTCCTTGCCGTAGCTGATGGTGCTGAGGCGGGAAGAAGGCACGCCCAAAGACACAAGGTAATCCTTGACCGAATTGGCGCGGCGTTCGCCCAAAGCCAAGTTGTATTCGCGGGTTCCGCGTTCATCGGCATGGCCTTCGATGACGACATTCAGGTTGCGGAATTTTTTCAACCAGGAAGCCTGGCGTTCCAATGTTGAGCGCGCTTCGGCTTTAAGGTCGTAGCGATCGTAATCAAAGAAAATGCGGTCGCCGACGTTCAAGACCAAATCGTCTTGCGTGCCCGGCGTTACATCCGCGCGGTTGATGCCGCTGTTTCCGGAAGTTCCTTTGCCGGAACCGGAAACCGAACCGCCTTGATCGGTGGTGGAGCTGCAAGCGGTGATCAACAACGCGGCAGCAAACAATGTCAATAAACGTAAACGCATAGTCATGCCCCTTTGGTGGTTAGTGTAAGAATTTAAAATCAGCTGAATCCTATGTCTTATAGGCATTTCCGCCTAAGGAATCAAGGGGGACCATGCGGGATCCGATGCGTCCATAGGGGTTGGGATAAGTTGCAGATTTTCGCCTGTCAGATCGACCGAATACAAACGGGTTTGACCGCCGTTGCCGGAACTGTCGGTGCGGCTTTGCCGGTAAAACATCAGAACTCGCCCATTGGGAGCCCAACTTGGCCCTTCTTCCAAAAAGCTTTCCGAAAGCAATCTTTCGCCAGACCCATCGGTGCGCATGACGCCGATATAAAATTGTCCGCCCATGGATTTCGTGAAGGCGATCAAGTCGTTACGAGGCGACCAGACTGGTGTTGCATATTTACCACGACCAAAGCTGATGCGGCGCACATCGCCGCCATCGGCATCCATCACATAAAGCTGCTGCGATCCACCGCGATCGGAATTGAAGGCGATGTATTTTCCATCCGGGGAATAGGATGGCGAGGTGTCGATAGATGGATGGTTGGTCAGCCTTTTTACGACGCGGGTACGCAGATCCATGCTGTAAATATCTGAATTTCCATCGTCGGAAAGCGACATCAAGACCCGGTTTCCGTCAGGCGAAAAGCGCGGCGAAAAAGTCATGCCGGGAAAGTCGCCCAACACTTCTTCGCGGCCGGTGTCGATGTTCAAAAGATATACCCTTGGCTGGTTGCGGTAATAGGCCAGATAGGTGATTTCCTGGGTCGATGGCGAAAAGCGCGGCGTCAAGACCAGGTTGCGCCCATCGGTCAGAAAGCGGTGATTGGCGCCATCCTGATCCATGATCGCAAGCCTTTTAACCCGCTTGTTGCCGGGCCCCGATTCGGCGATATAGACGATGCGGGTGTCGAAATAGCCTTCTTCGCCGGTGATGCGCTTATAGATCGCATCCGACACGATATGCGCGACGCGCCGCCAATTGTTCGGCGGGGTGAAATAAGCAAGCCCAACCATCTGCTGTTCGGCGAAGACGTCCCATAGGCGGAATTCGACGCGCAACCTGCCGTCCGGCTGGGTCTCGACCGTGCCATTGACCAGCGCGTTGGCGCCGATAGCGCGCCAATCGCCGAAACGCGGCTGCAATTGCAGGGCGGCGGAGGATTGAATAAAGCTTGAACCGTCCAAAGGCTCGAACAAGCCGGAACGTTTCAAGTTATTGCGGATCACCTCGGCGATCTCTTGACCCGCTTGGGTCTGGGCCGGGTTCTTGGCGTAAAAATCTACGATAGCGACCGGGATTGGCTCGCTTATGCCCTTGGTTATATCAAGTTTTAATTCGGCATGGGCGGGAAGGGCGATTGCAAGAAAGCACAAAGCCAGGAAGATTTTTTTCATGATACGCCTTTGGTCAAGTTTCAAATTACAGGTATCGGGTCGGGTATAAACTGTCAATTATTTTTAATATCCCAGCATGTTCCGCGGGTCGAAGTTTATTGTCATGGTTTTCCACTGATGATATTTGTCGGCGGGAAGCTTTAGCGGCGAGCAGCGCGGATTTAAAAGCGCGCGCAAGGCGCTTTCGGCGGCGGCGCGGTAAAATGGATCATATCCGGCCCGGCCCGCGCCATCGACCACCTTGGCTTGTTGTACCGTGCCGTCGGGGTTAAGGGCGACCCAGACTTGCACGATCAGGCTTTCGGGATCGCGCGCCCCTGCCGGAAGATTCCAGCAGGCTTCGATCTGTCGGCGCACCGCGTCCATTTCGCTAATCGAAATCGGCAGCGATTCGATAAAGGGCTGGCCTTCGGCGTGGGATTTTGTTTCGGCCGGCGTTTCCGGCGCTTCGGCGCCCGAAGGCGCGCTTTTGAATTTTTCAACGGTTTTCAAGACCGATTCAAAATCGCTTTCTTGCGGCTTGGCGGCGGGTTTTTTTTCAGGCTCGGCCTTTACCGGATCTTTTGGAGTTTCTTTCGGTTTTTCCGGGATGGCCGCTGGCAAAGGTTCTGCCTTGGGTTGTTCTTGCGGTGGCGGCGGTTTGGGCAGCTCCACCTTTTCTATTTCCGGCTCCTTCGGTAAAGGCTTGCTAACCTGCTTGCCCGGCATGGGGGGAAGGTTGGTAATATCGCTGATCGGCACGACATCGACGATGGTCGGGGCGGGGATCGGCGGCAGATCGTCGCGGATAACCGGCCAGACAATAAGCGAAAACACGATGACGCCGACATGCATAAAAAGCGAAAAAGTCATGCCGCTTTTCATGCTGTTTCCGGCAGAAGGCGCTGGCCAATTTCCGCCGCCATGGGAAATGGCGTTCATCATTTCTATTTCTTGCCTTCGGGCATTTCGGCGACCAGGGCCACCTTGTCGAATCCGGCGGCGCTGATCATGCCCATCACATCCATCACCTTGCCATAGGCGATTTTCTTGTCGCCGCGCACATAGATGCGCTGGTCAGATTTTTTGGATGCCTTGGTGATCGCCTTTAGGCGCGGGACCAAATCCGCGGATTTGATCTGGGTTTCTTGGATATAAAGACGTCCTTGGCCGTCGATCGAAACCACCAAGGGTTCCGTTTGTTCGTTAATTGCGGGCGCGTCGTTTTGCGGCAGATCGACGGGAACGCCAACCGTCAGCAAAGGCGCCGTAACCATAAAAATAATCAACAGCACCAGCATGACGTCGACAAGCGGGGTGACGTTGATTTCGCTCATCGGCGAAAAATGCCGTCCCCTGCGCCCACGCGATTTGACGATTCCGCCAGCCATCTAAGCCGCCTTTTCGTCGAGGCGGCGGGATAAAATCGCGCCGAATTCGCCGGCAAAAGATTCCAGCCGTCCGGCATAGCGGTTCATATCGGTCGATAATTTGTTGTAGGCGACGACGGCGGGGATCGCGGCGACAAGGCCCAGCGCGGTCGCGAACAAAGCCTCGGCGATGCCGGGCGCGACGACGGCAAGAGATGTGTTTTTGCTTGCGGCGATGGACGCGAAAGAATTCATGATGCCCCATACCGTGCCGAAAAGCCCGATGAAGGGCGCGGTCGATCCGATCGAAGCCAGAAAAATCATCTGTCTTTCAATGCGTTCCATTTCGCGGGTGGTTGTGACCTGCATCACGCGGTCGATGCGCGCCTGGACGTTGCCGGTCGATGGAATATGCCCGCCGATGCCTTTGCCGGTCGCCCTTTTCCATTCGGCCATCGCCGCAGAAAACACCGCCGCCATGGGATCTAGTGGCTTGCTGGCGATGCGTTCATATAATTCTTCTAAAGACCGGCCCGACCAGAAAGTGTCTTCGAACGAATCGGCGAGGCGGAACAGGCGGCGCAAGCGCAAGACTTTGTCGAAAATGATCGCCCAGCTCCAGAACGAGGCGAACAGCAAAGTCAGCATCACCAATTTTACGATCCAATCGGCCTGCCAGAACAATCCCAAAATAGACAGGTCATGTTGGATCGTGGAACCGGCTAAATTTACGGCGTCGACTGGGCTGGACATCTTTAAACATTCTCCATCAAATAATTTTGCAATTCATTCCGCAGCTTGTCGGGAATCCGCATAGCTTTACCATCTTTGTTCATCGCAACTAAAGTCAATTTTATAAAAACCAGGGTCTTTTCCCCATCCGCATCCTTGCGTCGTAAGGCTTGCTCTAAATCCAGGCTCGCCCCGCCGATTTTGACAAGCCTCGTTTCAATGGCAAGCAGATCTTCGAGCTTTGCGGGAAGGGCATAATCAATTTCGCAAGACCTTACGGCGAAAATAAGGCCGAAATCCGCTTGCAGCTGCAGTTGGTCATAACCGAGGCAGCGCAGCCATTCGGTGCGCGCGGCCTCTGCAAAATTCAAATAGCTGGAATGATGCACGACGCCGCCCGCATCGGTCGCGGCGTAATAGACGCGCAGCGGTAAGATATGGGTTTTTTCCTTTAAAGTGCCAGTACAAGCAAAGCGATCATGCATACCGCTTGTTATAAAGCGTCCGCTTCGTTTTGCAATTGGTTTAATAGATCGGTTTGGCCATGTTGGGGCGGGGCGCTCAGGCCCAGATAGCCATAGCCCATTTCCGTCAGCATCCGCCCGCGCGGGGTGCGTTGCAACAGGCCTTGCTGGATCAAATAAGGCTCGATCACTTCTTCCAGCGTGTCGCGCTGTTCCGCCAAAAACGCCGACAAGGTTTCAATGCCGACCGGGCCGCCATTATAAACCTCGGCGATGCAGGCAAGGAATTTGCGGTCCATCGCATCGAGGCCCCGCCCATCCACATCCAACCTGACCAGGGCCGCATCGGCGATCTTGGCGTCTATGGATTTTACATTCGCATGATCGCCGAAATCGCGCACCCGGCGCAATAATCTTCCCGATACGCGGGGCGTGCCGCGCGAGCGTTTGGCGATTTCCTGCGCGCCGTCTTTGGCGAGATTCATTTCCAGTAATTTTGCGTTGCGCAGGATGATTTGCTCCAAATCCGCCGCATTGTAATAATTCAATCGCAAAGGAATGCCGAACCGTTCGCGCAAGGGCGTGGTCATCAATCCAGTGCGCGTGGTTGCGCCGACCAGCGTAAAGGGCGGCAAGTCAATGCGCACGCTGCGCGCGGCGGGCCCTTCGCCGATCATGATGTCGAGCTGGAAATCTTCCATGGCAGAGTACAGGATTTCTTCGACGTTCGGATTCAGCCGGTGAATTTCATCGATGAACAGCACATCGCGCGGTTGCAAATTGGTCAGGATCGCGGCCAAATCCCCCGCCTTGGTAATGATCGGCCCCGATGTTGCGCGGAATCCGACGCCCAATTCCTTGGCGACGATTTGCGCCAGCGTGGTCTTGCCCAATCCCGGCGGGCCGTGCAGCAGCACGTGGTCCAAAGCTTCCTCGCGTTTTTTCGCGGCATTGATAAAAATTTTCAAATTGCCGCAAACGTCATCCTGGCCGATGAATTCCGAAAGGCAGTTCGGCCGCAGCGATTTTTCGATCTGCGTATCGTCGCTGTCTAAGATTTCGGCACTGAGTACGGTTGCTTGTTTCATATAGCCAGCCTTAATACAAGAAGCTCATCCTGAGCTTGTCGAAGGATGGGATGTTAAACACGGTGTTTGCTGCCCATGGTTCGACAGGCTCACCATGAGCTTGAGGGCTTATTGCATGCTCAATTTCTAGAGGTCTTTGATAATTTTGGAAGAATTTCATAATTACCTTTTATCAATGCTTCTTTCTTTTCTCGCCGCCAGCCTTTGATTTGTTTTTCTGCTGCAATCGCTTCGATTGGGTCTTCGAATTCTTGGCTGAAGACCAATGTAACGGGTAATCGTTTCGATGTCCAACCATTGTAAAATCTGTGATTATGTTCATAAACCCGCTTTTCTAAATCCTCCCTTGCAGTGCCGACATAATAAGATCCATCCTGGCATTTCAGAATATAAACAAATATTCGCATATTTATTACTTATTTATGGCTCATCCTGAGCCTGTCGAAGGATGGGATATCAAATACGGTGTTTGCCGCCCATGGTTCGACAAGCTCACCATGAGCTTGGTTTTTCATGGTGTTTTGAGAAGCTCTCATGCCGCCAATTCTTTTAACGCCGCCGGGATGATTTTTTCGACCGGCGTATTTTCGGACAGGTTCTTTGAAACATTGGCGACCGCGCGGAACGCGTCGATGCGCTGATAGCCCAAATTCACCAGCGCCGAAATAGCGTCTTCGGCATGGATCAAGGAAAGCGCGTTGTTGTTGATCGGCGTGGGCGCAAACTTGCCGCCGGAAATTTGTGGGGTGGGGCCAAGGCCGATTTTATTGATTTTGTCTTTCAATTCGGTGACGACACGTAAAGCGAGTTTCGGGCCGATGCCATCGGCCTGGCCGATCGCGGCTTTGTCTTGGGACGCTATCGCGGCGATGATTTGCGGGGCGCTCAGGGCCGAGAGGATCGACAAGGCCGCCTTGCCGCCGATGCCTTGCACCGTTTGTAAAAGGCGGAATACATCGCGCTCCGTTTCGTTCAGAAAGGCGAAGAGCTGAATCTTGTCTTCGCGCACATGGGTTTCGATCACAAGCGTCACGGGATGGCCGGCTGCGGGCAATTTCGCCGCAGTCATGCCGGAACAAGAAGCCAAGTACCCGACGCCGCCGACATCGATAATGATTTGATCGTCGTGAACGGAATCGAGAATGCCCTTGAGCTTTGCGAACATGGGGGCATTATAGCGGGGGAATGGGATTTGGGGTAGTGGGGTAATGGTAAATAAAGCAAGTCTCTAAGAGAATTTCTTCGCCATTGCTGCGCTGCCCCTATGATGCGCATGGCAAATGGCGATGGCCAGCGCGTCGGCTTCGTGCGACGTCGCCGTTTTGCATTGCGGCAAAAGCCGTCCCACCATCAGCGATATCTGATTTTTATCCGCCGACCCCGTGCCGGTGATGGATTTTTTTACCAGCCGCGCGCTGTATTCCATAACCGGAATGCCGGATTGCGATGGCGCCAAGATCGCAATGCCGCGCGCCATGCCCAATTTCAAGGCGCTGGCGGCATTATTGCCCATGAAGCTTTCTTCGACAGCGGCCTCCAAAGGGGCGTGGTCCTTGATAACGTCGCAAAGGCCGCTGTATATTTGATCCAGCCTTTGGGCGATGTCTAGCTTTGCCGAAGGCGAGATCGTGCCGAAAGCGATTCCGCGCAAAATGTTGCCGTTGATTTCAATAACGCCCCAGCCCGTCGCGCCAAGTCCGGGATCTATGCCGATGATTTTCATGCGGTCAAAGACTCAATCAGTTTCTGGTCGATGTCGTAATTGCCGTAGACGTTTTGTACATCGTCGCTGTCTTCCAGCGTTTCTATAAGCTTTAAAAGGCTTTTGGCGTCTTCTTCGCCGACGGGAGTGACGTTGAGCGGCTTAAAACTTAGCCTTGCGGTTTCGGGGGCGCCAAAGAGCTTTTCCAAAGCGTCGCGCACAGCGGAAAAATCGTCCGGCGCGCAGGTGACGGCATGGCCGGATTCCCCCGATTCCACATCGGTTGCGCCAGCTTCGATGGCGGCATCCATCATGGCCGCAGCGTCGGCCGCCTTTTGAGGATAAAGAATAAGCCCGATGCGTTCGAACATAAATCCGACGCTGCCGCTTTCGCCCAGATTGCCGCCATGCTTGGTGAAGGCGGCGCGTACCTCGCTTGCTGTCCGGGTGCGGTTGTCGGTCAGGCTTTCGACGATCAGCGCGACGCCGCCGGGGCCGTATCCCTCGTAGCGGATTTCCTCGTAATTGTCGCCGCCATCCGCGCCGCTGCCGCGCTTGATGGCGCGTTCGATGGTGTCTTTGGGCATATTGGCTTCGCGCGCGGCCATAATCGCCGAACGAAGCCGGGGGTTGGCATTGGGGTCCGGCGCGCCCTGGCGCGCCGCCGTCGTGATTTCGCGGATCAGTTTCGTGAAAATCTTGCCGCGCTTTTTATCCTGCGCGCCCTTCCGGTGCATGATGTTTTTAAACTGACTATGGCCTGCCATGGCGCCCCGATCCTTGATTTCACTAGAGTATGGCAAGCAAAGTGTCTTTCCTGCCATCCGCGGACATATAAATCCCTAAGGGAATATAGGTAATGTATAGCTGAAAAACGCTTTGCAATCTATACTCGATAAAGAGGCTGGCGT
>JACCDG010889953.1_pt1 | contig 26954 bp, 24 predicted proteins | sample 7442471 | NCBI WGS metagenome assembly JACCDG01 (sample SAMN15323444, study PRJNA562643) | freshwater metagenome | isolation source: river surface water | place: USA:Blue River Watershed | collected 2017-08-17 | reverse complement strand
TTCGATAACAAGGCTATCACTTTCTTTGGCGTTGCTTTCCAACAACTTTATCTATACATACCTTTTGTAACTCTTCTAGTAAACTACGTTTCTATCTTACTACCCCATTTGGTATTACTACCAATGGTTTGGGCTTCTCTGTTTTCGCTCGCCGCTACTTGCAGAATACTTTTTAGTTTCTTTTCCTTCAGGTACTGAGATGTTTCACTTCCCTGAGTAAGCGCGATCGGAATGCTCCGTATCGCCATGCAACATTACTCGCATGAGGTTTCCCCATTCAGAAATCTCCGGATCGAAGGTTATTAGGCACCTCCCCGAAGCGTATCGCCGCCTGATCACGTCTTTCATCGCTTGTTAGAGCCAAGGCATCCACCGTATGCTCTTATGTTCCTATTAGGAAACATAACTATCACTATGGAGTCTGGACCGCTCCAGTCCTCCATATGTTCAATTGTCTTCATACACTTTTTACAGTGCATGTTTTTCTTTCATGTCCGTGTCGCAAACTCCGCTAGACCCCAGTGAATATTACTACTACTGGATAACAGTATTGTTGCGCGTGTTGCGCACGGGATTCTATTGTCAAAGTAACTACGATCTACCTGTAATTTTGGGAAAATAAAATCCGCCTCACGGCGGCTAGCAACGAAACGTTACTTGCCGACGGTTTTAGTTGAAATTTAAGTTCGTTTTTATCATCAAGTAGTGAAGCCTATGCTATCAAAATCAAAAGATAAAGTCAAGGAAAATCAGAAGTCTGTAGGCTTTTCACCGTACACCCCACCCTAAGGGTAATAAACCATAAGAAAATGCCCCCTTTCCAGGCGGCATTGTATGTGCACAAAAAGCACTCTTACTGCTTCCCTACCTTATAGTAGATAGGATCTGACTCAGCTGACTGAATAATTTGTACGGCAATCGATCCAGCTTCCATCAACAAGACCTCAACGCTAAGACATGCGCCTGAATAGGACACTTGTCGCAGTTGACCCTGTTGTTCATTTCCTGAATTAGCTTCTTCTTCGCTAATAAATGCGCAACGACCTGTCTCCGGATCAACCTTGATAATTGTTTTTGCCTTGATAGTGTTGTGTATCCTTGCAAGCACGTACACAGTGCTACGCCCTGGAAGAGTTCCGATCTCATAGTTTTTGCATTCTGTGAGATTGCTTCCTTGTGCATCAACCAGCTGCGTAGGCAGTGAATTTTTTGAAACCTGTACAACAAGTAGCCCCATTGCGATTACTCCTTTTTATTCAAATATACTTTCAAACACACTAATGTACAAAACTGACTCCATATGAATCCTAGTACAAAAGAATACTTGCGTCAAAATAAAAGAAGAAAGGCGGCCACGAAGTGGCCGCCTTTCTTTCCACACACAAACACCAACTGTATAAACTAGTTAGCCCCTTTCATTTTCTCGATAGCTTTTGCTGCCGCATCACGCCCACCAAGACCAAATGAAAGTCCGAGTGCAAGTGAAAGCGCAAAGACAACACCTGTGAAGAGTACTTCAACTAGACCTTGGGCGATACGTAGTTGTGTAAGTGCTGGGAATACTCCACCAACAACAATGATTGCCCATTTAGTCATCTGAGCAGCGAAGTCGCCCTTGATACCTGTTGCTTTAACTGAGTGTGCAACAATCTTAGAAACAAAATCTCCAAGAAGCATTGCAATCACAAGAATCACTGCTGCAATAATAACTTGTGGAATATACACAAGCACATCACGAAGTAACTGAGTAATTTGACTTAGGCCAAGAATTTCTGCTGAAGCAAGTGTGAATGCAATAATCACACCCCACTTCGCAACCCCACCAAAGAAACGTGCTACAGAAATATGTATTCCTGCTTGTTCACTTAGCTTATCAAATCCAGCCCTATGGAGGGCTCGGTCAACACGGAGCACAGCAACTAGATGCTCGATTGCACGACCAAGAACTGAACCAAAACCCCAACCACAAGCAAAAATAAATACAGCAAGCAAAATACTTGGAAGCAATGATTCAATCATCATCCCTGTATCATATAGAGCTTGTCCTAAAATTGTAAGAGATGCTTGTAACATAGAAGATTATTACCTGATTTTTATTATACGTATTCATGACTATACGTATAGAATGTTTAATTTTATAAAGTGTGTATATACACCTTCATATTCGATATATAAAGGTACTCCCAGTATATCCTCAAAAATCCATAAAAATTCCTAATTATCCACTTTTATGCTATAGTCGTTAACAATTATACAAACTTCAACACTCCTAGAAATCAGGCTCTCAGATAACTCATGCGCACAATCATACAATCAAAACTGCTACACATTATTTTCACAACGCTCATATTCGCTCTCACCTTAACGGGGAGCATCTTTTGGTTTATGAGTCCACCTGAAATAACTAAAGGTGACACTGAAGAAATTATCACTGAGTATATTTATCCAGGTAAGCACGTTATAGTTAACCTTACTTCCATGAGTCTGTCGCTCTATGACGGGACCACTACTATTGGTACGTACCCACTCCTCTCACAAGGTAAACCTGGCAGTTACTATGAAACAATTGGTGGGGTATATTTAAATGACTACAAGATACCACTTCATTTTAGTTCTATTGGTCACGTCTATATGCCATACAGTGTCCATATCTTTGGAAATTATTTTATTCATGGCGTACCCTACTATCCAGATGGAACACCAGTCTCAAGTGCCTATAGCGGAGGATGCATAAGACTAACCAATAAAAATGCTAAAATTGTTTACGATTTTATTGATAAAGACACCCCTATTATTATTACTCGAGATACAGAAAAAAACTTCGATCCAACGACAAATGCCTCAACAACTATGATTAGTGAAGTTATGACTAATTATATGGTAGCGACAATCTCTCTTGAAGCACTCACACAAGACAACGAGATTCTTGGAGTGGACGGTACGTACACGACACGAAGAAAAATGCTCCCTAAGTTACTAGTAGACGGCAACACTAAGGTTTCGCAACTATACGCAGGAAGTATTGGGACTGATAATTTTATTAATCTTATGAATCAAAAAGCTATTGCTCTTGGTCTAAGTAATACTCATTTTAGTGATGTAACATCCCCTGTTGTTACAACCTATGAAGATTACATGAGATTCATGACCTACATTTCAACATACAAGTCGTATATTAGGAAGATACAAGACGTAGAGGGTGGAAAGTAGCAGGTAGTAAAATACAAAGGGCGACCGCGAAGCGGTCGCCCTTTGTATTTAATCTACACGCTACACACTACTATCTACACGCTATTTTATTTCTTCGGTTCCCGTAACTTATCTATCACCATCTCATGTGGCATCTCTTTAATATCGCGCACGAACTTGTCATACATTTTGAAGCGATACTCGTATTCTTCTACATCCATAATCGAATACACAACATCTCTCCCAAGTTCAGAAGAAAGTATTTCAAGAATTTTTTCTGCTTTTGCACGATTAATTGCCTCACCTACGATTAATAAATCAACACGTGATTTTATATCTCCAATGAATACCCCTGCAACCACGAATAGTTTAATTCTCCCAATTACCTTGAAGCGCGCAGCAAGCTCGCGTTTATCTAGGAGATGAAAATCAAATAACAAATCTTTAAGTGCTTGATTATGGGGGAAGAGTGTATTTAATTTATATCCATTCACCTCTTTCATTTTTGAAGTTGCTTTCTTCCCAGTTCCTGTCGTTACGACTGTTCTTGCTTTTCTCTTTTCAATAAAACCAATTGCAGAAAGTATTGCTAATTCTTTACGTACCAAAGTACTCTTAGATTTTGTCTTAAGAGTAATCTCGTAAAGCGAGACTATGTTGTCTTCATGATGAAGAAAATATCGCATTATTTTCACTCGCTCGGCACCGCCTAGCAATCGTATCAGTAAGTCCATGTATATATTTTAACAGAAAAGAAATATATCCGGTACTTGTGCAAAAAGAGAATGTGTGACGGAATATAATTATAGTAATTTTTGATAATATTTTAGATTATGCAAAAAATCTCTGCATGTGGTAGAGTATTTTTGGAGATTTCTCTTCGATTCATTAATGCTCGGAATGGAGCCCTCATCATGAAGAATGTTCTTGTTTTTGCTTCAGGTTCTGCAACTGGCGGAGGAAGTGGTGCTGCTCGACTCGTAGAAGAAAGCAGGTCGCGAAACCTCGGTTTTGAAGTTGTGGGATTCGTTACCCATTATGCAGATGGAGGTGTTGCGAATCACGCAAGGAGACTTGGGATTCCTTGCTACATCGTGACTTTGCCTATGCTCATTGTCCACTATGAGAATCTTGTACGCTCATCTCGTGCAGACTTAGTCTGTCTTTCTGGCTGGCTCAAGCCAGTGACCGGACTTCCGACTGACAAGGTTATCAATATCCACCCCGGGTCATTCCCCATAACTGCCGGTCTTCATGGCCACCATGTTCACGAAAGAATGATCCGTGCGCGCGATGAAGACGGTATCAGCGTCACTCATGTCACCATGCACTTTGTTACACCGTTTGTGAAAAAAAGTGATGGGAGCAACAACTATGACACAGGACCGGTGTTTGCATCGGTCCCGGTTGAGATACTGCCAAATGACACAGCAGAAACTCTTGGCGCTCGGGTCAACAAAATGGAGCACTGTGTTCAACCAATCTACACAGCTCTCGTTGCACAAGGGCGCATCGCACTTCGTGGGGATAAAGTATTCATGGAAGATGGATGCTGGCTCTCAGGCAAGTATCTTCCTGTAATTTAACAATTGGTGCAACGTAGCACCTCTAAACGGCCTCGACTTCGAGGTCTTTTTGTATATATCACGTACACAACAATCTTGTTAATAGACTACAAATACAGCATAAGAAGTGTATTATTTCTTACAAGTAAATTAAATAATATTCTCCTTATTTAGTGACTATCACTTGTTCTGGGATTGCTTTACCACATGTCTCACAATACTTTGCAAAACAAACACTTGTTGAGGAACATGACTGACAGCTAACCCTAAGATTAAATGAACACATCGGACAATGAACCATGCTATCTTTTATTTTCATGGTGCACTTTGGGCACTTTCCATCTTTAATAGATCGCATGGAAACAGCTAGTGGATTATAAAACTTCTTCTGAATTTTGTAGACGAGGTACCCAAAGAAAAGTGGGATAAGAATAAACCCTAGCCACTGGAAAATAATAATAAGGAAATCAAATGACTGGATCAACGACGCAAGGAATTGAGCAATTTCTGCGAGCAATCGTTTTGGTAAAATCCTGTACACAAAAACAACAAGCACCTGACTAAAGAGCAATGTAGCAATAAGCGCAGCCCCTCCCCAGATAATCGCAAACTCTGAACGAGTATTCTTTGCCTTAAAGTATCGCCTCAAAGTAAACCAAGCAAGTGGAGCAAGCAAAAAGAAACTTGTCAGGAAACGCTTAAGTTCTAGAAAACGAACATCATTTTCATAGTCACTTGCCACAGATTCAAGTAATAGACTGGATTGAACAAGTGTTTGTTTAATTTCTTCTTGAGCAGTTCTAATCTCAGACTGTTTTGAAGCAATAAGCTTTTCTAGTATTGCAATCCTATCTTCAGCAACTACAAGAGTCCCAGAAATAGTACTGGCAGAGTAAACCGCCCTCTCACTTCCACTCATATTTTCGAATAAAGAAGTGTTGTAATTCTGCTGCTGAGTATTTTTATTATTCTTTTCTTTCCATAATTCTGAATTTGCTGTTGATACCTCACTATTTAATCTAGACAACAATTCAATCTTAGGTCTAACTGAATCATAAAGAGCAGGGAAATTTCTTTCTACTTCTATAATAGAATATCGGCACCTGTTTAAACCTTCATCATAAGCTGGTGCATAGGATGAACTATAGCCATTATATTGACGCCCACCATATTCTGAATATGAATAATCGCGACTAACTGTAATCGAAAGACCGCTACGATTTACTGCATCGCTAAAACATGATGAAAGATTTTCAGGCGGATTAATTGTAGTTTGTATTGAATGTAACAAAACTTGCCCTTGCCATAGTCCTGCAATAACCATAATAACTACAAAGATCATCCCGAGCTTAGTAGTCTGCTTACCGTCAAGCTCTTCATACGGTGCGTAGCCCTGAGTTACTCCTTGGTCGAGCGGGTCAACTTCTTTTAATTTAAGTTTAATAAGAATAGTGCTTAAAAATGGGGGCATTGTCATGCATAAAAGTATACCACCGTAAGAGCTTTGATTTTATTAGTTCTACACATTACTGATTCTAAGCGTAGTGGGAGCTACATGGTAAGTAAAAAGATGTACGGAATCGTACATCTTTTTTTGTTTAACTGCACTCCAACTGAGAAGAAAGTCCCGCAAAGCTTCGCTTTGAATGGGACTACTTTTTCTTTTTACCAGTCGTCTTTACAGCAGGTTTCCTTGTGGGCATTTTTTGAGAAAGACCTATAACATGTAGCTCCGCATCTCGACGGGCACGCACTTGTTCGGAAGCCCGCATGTGTGCTACCAGATTGGTTTTTACCCTTTCAGGGTCCAACAATGCATCAGTGTTTGTATTTGATTTACCCAAGGTACAGCTCCTTTTAAAGTTTACTTAAGTAAAACAAAAAATATCGGATTGAGTATTTTGACAAAAACCTTATTAAAAGATAAATAATTTTAGTCAGATATAAAAAGACGTATTCTAAATGAATACGTCTTTTTATGTTAACCTTTGCTCCACGAATCGGCACGGCCGCAATCTTGTTTAGTGATTACTCTGTTGCTACCGCAATGATTACATTACAGTAGCAATACCCCTTTGGCCAAACGCTCGTTGTTATGGCTTTCTATGACAAACAAAAAGATATGTTCTAATAGAACATATCTTGATGTTTTAGAGTATTTACCGAGCGAGTCGGCACCTACTCTAAAGTCTCATAAAGTAATCTGCGATTACTTTAGTTCAACTTTAGCTCCGGCTTCCTCTAACTTCTTCTTGAAGTCTTCAGCTTCTGCCTTCTTCATGTCCTTCTTAAGGTCAACAGGTGCTCCGTCAACGAGATCCTTAGCATCCTTGAGTCCAAGTGCTAGAACTTCCTTAACCACCTTCATAACTGCAATCTTACCCTCACCAGCTGATGCGAGGTGTACAGTGTAAGCTGACTTCTCATCAGCTGCTTCTGCACCTGCACCTTGCGCTGGAGCTGCTGCAACAGCGGCAGCTGATACTCCAAACTTCTCTTCAATAGCCTTAACAAGGTCATTGAGTTCGATTACTGACATGTTTTCAATCTTTGTCAAAAGATCTGCGTGTTTTTCCATAATGATATAATTTATATTGAGTAATACAGCTTATGCTGTTTTTAAAAACTAAGAAAATTGTTTTAGTTACGCGAAGCTTAGATATTTTTAGAAGAGGACGTACACGTTAGTACGGCGACTGAGAAAAATTTTGTAGCGACAATGTAAATGAAATAATTTTGTTAGTTTTTTGTTTTTGCTACTTCTGAAAGTCCAACAGCAAGTTTTGTCATTGGAGACTTAAGAAGATATGCAAGCTGTGATAGAAGAACTTCACGCGGAGGAATCGTTGCAATTGAAAGCATCTCTTTCTGGTTCTTGAATTCACCATCAAAAATACCTCCTAGAATTGCAAACGTATCCTTATGAGTCTTACTAAATTCGTACGACAAGCGAGCAGGAGTAAGAAGGTCTTCTCCGTATACAACAGCGAGTTCTTCGCCAGTTACAGGAGCTTCGCCCTTGATTCCAACTGCATCAGTTGCACGCTTCCAAAGTGTCTTCTTAACAACAGTGTAGTGAGTTTTTTCACTAAAGAGTTGCCCACGAAGAGTACTTGTTTCAGCAACTGAGAGTCCTTTGAATTTAACATACACAGCACTTTTTGCTCCCTTTACTGCATCAGTATATGATGCGATAAGTTCAGCTTTCTTTGCGCGTGGTAATGCCATAGAGAACTAGATTGTAGACATTAGACATTAGACTCTAAATGTCCTGATCAATAAATACAGATACCTAATCTATCCGATAAACAAATTTAAGAGTAGAAAATAAAGGATTCTCGCAGCAAGCTGACGAGGTCTTTAATCCTTTTTAACTCCTCGGCTCGGAAGTGAAAAGAATACTTTTCCACTCCTCTCGCTTTACGTCGTTAATAAAGAAAACTTTATATTCGTACCTCCGCAGGATTTACAGACTGATTAAGTTTCGTCAAAAACTACTGCTTTTGAGGAAACTTCACTTAACGTTCAATCAACCGACTTCTTTGGTTTACAGGAGTAATACTACCATATCTTTTTGGAAAAGAAAACTGCCCTTCATGGGCAGTTTTCTTTCTAATTCTTTCTACGTCTGTAGGCTGCGATTTATGAACACCTCTTTACTCTTCTCCTATATACCATCCGCCTGATGGCTTCAGACATCTTCCTCGCTCTTCGCTCCTCGAGAAATAACAAAACCACCCTTACGGGTGGTTTTGTTAATTTAACCTTTGTTAAATACTTGCTCTACATAGTATTTTCATACTAAGTAGTTCAGAATATTGTGGCGCAGATTATCTAGCTGTTGTGTAACTATTTGTTGGGAAGTTAATGATGTTGGTTCCCTGGAATGCAGTACCACCACCGATAACGTCTTTCCAATAGAATCCTGCAGCTGAAAGACTAGATGCTACGTAAGGAGTGATTCCTGATTGTGCAGCACCAGTAACAGTTGAGTAAACACTGAAAGTCTTAGACTGTCCAGCTGAGATTTCGTATGCTGGTGAGAACACGATAACTGCAGTTGATGAACCTGTTACAGTTGCAGAACTGATAGTTGTGTTTCCGTCAGCAACACGAGTTGAAGCAAACTGTTGACTAGTAACACCAATAGCTGAAAGGTTTACAGTTGTTGTAGCAACAGAAATCTTACCATTAGCATCAGCAGACACAGTGAATTCTCCAACCTTGTTTTCAGCACCGAGAACTAGAGTTCCACCTTGTACTGAAGATACAGTTACAGTTGGCTTTGAAGCTACAAGAGTCATAAGACTTGATGAAGCTGCAGAAAGCGAAGTAATAACTGATCCACTACCTGATGTTCCTTCGATATAACCTAGAGAGATTGATGTCAAAGGTACACTAGCTTGGAGTGATCCACCAGTAGTTGAGTTCTGGAATCCTGAGAACTTAACAGTTACAGGCACATCAGTTCCTGTTGAAGAAACAGCGATGTTAAGACCTGAGATTGTTGTTGTTCCACCACCGATAACTGGAGCAGTTACGCCACCAACAGTGATTGATTCAATAGCATCAACTCCTGCTGTTACGAAACGAAGTTCGCGTACAGTAGCAACTGTTCCAGCTGAAGCTGTACTAAGCTTGTATGTAGCAATTCCAAATGTTGTTCCACCAACCACGAATTGTGCAACTGGTGATGAACTAACAAGTGTAGGAGTAGCTAGAGTAGACGCAGCTGATGAGATAGCGATACCTGCAGCAGCTGAAGTAATTGTTGTCTGACTTACAGAACCACGGTATGTCACTGACATATCTGTAGTTACAGTAGGGTTAGCAGTTGATGAAGAGTTTCCACCAATATCTGCATACACATCAAAAGTCATAGTTGAATTAGCTCCAACAGTAACTTCTGGGAATGAGAATGTTGATGTACCTGCAGCTGGGTTACCAACTGGAGTTCCAAGAACTACGCCATTCTGCTTAAGTGTAAGATTACTGTAGTTACTGATTGAGTTAGCAGTACCTCCATGGAAACCTCCAAGTGTTGGCTTAACACCAATACTTGTAATCTTAGCACTTTCTGATGAATCAGCCTGGAATGTGAATGATCCAATCTTTACATTAGATGTGTTAGGAGCAACAGTTACAGCAGTGAAACCTGATGTACGTGTGAATGATCCTGCACCTGATGAAATTGTAAGTGAGTTACCAGTTACTGCAGTTGAAGCAACTGAAACGAGTTCGTTAGAACTTTGTCCTTGTGCATTGTTAGATACACCACCAATCATTGCAGCTACAGATCCTACTGTATATGCAGCACTTGATGTACTTACAATGTCAGCCTTAACTGTGAAAGTTACAGTCTGACCTGCAGGAATAACAAGTGATGATCCAAGTGTGTAACTAAGAGCAGATCCTGTGTAATTTTGGTTTGTTCCTACTTGACCACCGTTCACAAAGAGTGAAACGTTGTTAAGACTAGTGATAGTCCCAAGTGAGAATGCAACTTGAAGAGTGTTAACTTTAACATCTTCTCCGTATGCCTTCATTGTGAACTGTCCTACTGGAACGTTAGTAGCTCCTCCTGTAACTTTGTTAGCAGAGAAAGCTGAGTCAACGTTAACAGTAACAGATCCCTTGTTTACAGTAATTGTATTGTATACAGAATTACCTTGTGAAAGAGGCTGATTATTAACAGTTGCAGATACGTTTACACCAGCAAGGTTAGTATCTTCGAACATAAGGTCAGCAACGTTTTCAACTGAGAAAGTGATTGTACGGTTTGAACCCTTTACAATATCCCCACGAAGATCCATTGTGTGTGACCCTGTCTTAAGAAGATAAGGCATTGATCCGAGATCAAATGTTACCTTGTTGTTGTTCATAGCGTTAACTGAAGCTGGGCCTGCAACCTTAGTACCATCTACATAGAGACTAAGGTTAGTAATAGCGTCAACTGGAGCTGAACCAACAAACTTGAAGGTTGCAGCTCGGAGGTTAACATCACGAGTGCTTACTGATACAGTATCAGACCATACATTGTATGCCTGTGTACCTGCATCAACGTTAACTGTTGTTTCTGCAATATCAGCAAAGTTTACACCTGCTGTTGTTACAGAACCGATCTGAAGTGCATTACCCATTACATTACTGTAAGTAGATGCTGAACCTCCAGCAGTTACACTGTTAAGCTTTACACCAACTGACTGTCCTGATGTGTTAGCAGCAATGTCAGCACGTACAGTAATTGTACGCATTCCATTAACTGAGAAAAGACCAGTTGTTGAGTTAAAGTTAATGTAGCCACCTGTTACAACTGAAGCTGAATCTGTGATTCGAGTATTTCCGTCATAGAGGTATACATTAGTAAGAGTAGCATCAGCTGATACTCCTGTTCTCTGGAGCTGAACTGAAGTAACAGTTCCGTTTCCTGAGAAAGTAATGTCAGCAAGACGAGCTCCTGATTGACCTGATACGATCATGCCTGTTGGCTGTGACATAGCAAGCATTGCAGATACTGGGCCTGATACTACTGTACCTGTTCCAGTTCCTGTACCAGTTCCTGTACCCATTCCTGATCCACCTGTACATACTTGGTTAAGTAGTCCACGTGTTCCAGCGAATACATTTCCTGTAGGTGCTGAGATTCCAAGTTCTACTAGGTGTAGAGCCTGGAACTTGTTAACAGCACGCTTTGTTGCTGGACCAAAAGTACTAGTTTCCATTCCTGGAGAACCAGCTCCTGATTCAGAAACTTGTGTTTGAGGGTACATGTTAAGAACCTTTTGGAGGTTCATAACATCTGCACCTCGTGAGCCACTCTTAAGGTTCGTGTTGAACACATATGAGCAACTCATTGTTGGAAGGTTGAGAGCAGCTGATGCAGATACTGCGCCAGCTACAAGACCTCCGATGATAGCTACTGATGTAGCGATCTTTATTGAGATTGATGACATAAACGTTATGTTTATAAGTGTTAAATGTTGTGCTTATTAAATGCACTTCACCGTATGTGCGTTTATTTAGTTTCGACATAACTAAACGACATACTTTTTAATGACAGACGATTGATGACAATCGAATGGCGATTTTGAAACATTCTCTTAAATAGCAAAATAAAAGAGGCTTGCGCCTCCTTAATAATGTAAGGAGAATTAATCTGCGTCACTATTCTGTTGTCAACGATCTTAACCTGTCTTCAAGATACCTTATAAATGTATCTCAAATACCAGAGGACGCTCTCAAACAGAGACGTCTACAGGTAGTATATGTATTCCCTAAATAAATGCAATTGTTACATTGCTTCTAAATGTGGATAATACCACCTGAAGTACATTACTGTACTGTGGAGCAAGTATCGCATTTTTTCAACCAAAAGTCAAAATAACAACTCTACTTTTATACCCCGTCAGCTGTCTAAAAACGAACAATAACAAGAGGGATACTCTTGCGTGGTATACAGCTTTACTACTACATTTTCGTGTTATAGCTGCCGTTTATCTGTCCCACATAGATAATAACAAGATTGGACTGGAATTGTGACAGAATATACTGCAAAAAATGAATATCAACGAGTGGCACTACTATGTATTATGAAACCGTAAATATGAACAGTCCAAGTAGACTATCTAAGCACATACCGACTCCAACGCTTCTCACCAATACGTTCAATCACATTGTCATAAAGTAGAGCATTTAGTTCGCGCTGAATAGTCTTCTCACTACATCCCTTAATTCGTGCTGCAATGTCCTTTATGCTAACATCCACACCTTTAACAAATAAGCTTAAAATCTGGTCTCTTCTAGATAACTTCTTCATCTGGAATGAAGACGCTAGTGGATTTACAGGTCGCGCAGCATGTTCCATAAGGACAGCATGAGTTGATAGATTTCTTGGAGAAGTGTCTCTTGTAGAGCTTAAGTTCTCCTGGGGATTGGTCACGGGCTTTATGTCTTTTAGTACTTCCTTGTTTTGTCCCTTATTTTCACTAAGACTGAACTTATTAAGTATTTGTGACTGACGGAGACTCTCTTGTGTGCGTCTTAGGTCTTGCGTACTTTCATGTAGTCGGGCAATAGAAAGTGGAGTAAGTGCGTCATATGAAGTTGAATTAACTGCACTTGAAAAAGATCCATCTTTCTCTAAAGCTTCCTCGTTCTCAACATGGAGCATCTCTTTTGTGAAAATTGGCTGTTTCTTTTCAAGGACAAGCTGAAGAGATCTAAACCCTTCCATGAGAAGTTCTCCGTTCATTTTAGAAACAATACCTGTAGTCACTGCAACATGGAGCATTGACGTAATTTCTGTTACTGACTTAAGAGACATTTTTAGCTCAATAACTCTGTCTTTTACATCGAGCTGTGAGAGGGCGTTCATGGACGACAAAAGGGCAACAGCATTCTTTCTAAGGCCATGCTTAATTGGCTCACTGTCAACCATTAAGTCAGTAACTAAGTAGAGTGCAGTGACAAGCTTTTCTGACTTCTTTGCTATTAGGACACCGTAGTCTTTTTTTGATTCCTCGTTCATAATGTCTTTTGTATGTCTTTTATAAAATTCTATTATTTATTGTCTTTTTTAACTTTTTGTCTTTTCAATCGTCTCTTTAACTAAATTTGACTTTTACTGAATTCTATCTTTTTTCCTATCCTGACATTTTTGTCTTTATATTGCAACCTCTCACTTCTGTAATGTCTATTCTATGCCTTTTATATTTCCTGTAAAGACTTGTCTCTTTAGATATTTATGTCCCTGTTCATATAGCTCTTAGCTTGTAAGCAGGAGCCTTCAGTCAATATAGAACTAAGAATGGCGAAGCCTAGGCTTCATCCTTGGACCAAGGCTACTAGCTACCTGCCGATAGCTAAATGCCTCCCAACTTATCCCTTATTTCGCAAGCATAACTTTGTTATACTTTACTGTATACATACTACTAAATGTGAAGCAGATTATGGCTAAAGAAGAACCACAAATTGATACCTCAGTTAGAACACGTAAACGTCGTGTTAAGGAGCCTGTTATGACTGAGACTATTCTCGGTGTACTAGCTGTTGTGTGCGTAATGGTTGCTGTACTGTTACTTTTCTCTATGGTTCATGCCGGAGGCTCGGGTGGGGAAGTGCTTTTCACTGGTATATCATCTCTTATTGGTGTGTACGCTTACTTCACTCCTCTTATATGTATGTACATCGCTTACTATCTCTGGAAAGAGGAGGTGCCTGAAATCAGAATCTTAACTGTCCTTGGAGGATTCTTCTTGGTACTTGGTGTTGGTGGTCTGGGAACGATTCTGTTCGGGGAGGGGTTTGGGGGGCTTCTTGGCTCTTCGATTGCTAAGCCACTCGTTGCACACTTCGCATATTTTCCAAGTATATTTTTACTTGGAGGAGTTTCCCTCATAGGTGCAATTATATTTCTTGAACGAAAACCATCTCTTGAGCCGGTTAAATTCTTAGCATCATATCCTGTAGAACAGCTTCTAGCATTCTTCTCGAAACGAAAGAACAGAACGTTCGATGACGAAGAACTTCCTAAGATTGAAGAAAATCTTGAGGAGACGTTACCTGAAGAAATTATGGAAATCTCAGGGGATGACACTAATGACAGTGAAGACGACCTTAGACGCGAACTCTTTGGTGAGTTATCCCCAGTTGATGAACCCCCTGTCCAGAAAGTTAAAAAAGAGGTCAAAGAAGTTAAAGTTAAGCCTGTTATCCTTACACCTGAATTCGTGCCGCCGCCTCTTGAGCTTCTAAATATAGACAGTGGTAAAAGTGGTGCAGGAGATAGTAAGAGTAAGATGCTCACGATTCAGAAGACACTGGAGCATTTTAAGATTCACGTAGAAATGGGAGAAGTTACTGTTGGACCAACAGTAACCCAATTCACGCTCAAACCTGCTCAGGGTGTTAACCTCTCTAAAGTCGTCGCACTTCACGATAACCTTGCCATGGAACTTGGGAGTGAATTTTTGCGTATTGAAGCCCCTATCCCTGGAAAAACTCTTGTTGGTATCGAAATACCAAACGAACGAAAAGCAACACTTGGACTAAGGAGCATGCTTGAACTTGATGAATTCAAAAACGGAGGACCGCTCATGCTTGCAATCGGTAAAAGTATTGTTGGTAAGCCGCTCTTTGGTGATCTTGAAAAGATGCCTCACTTACTCGTGGCTGGTGCTACTCGTACCGGTAAGTCTGTTACACTCCAAAACCTCCTCATGTCACTCCTGTATAAGAACTCCCCATACGACCTGAAGCTTATTATTCTCGACCCTAAGCGCGTTGAATTTACTGCATATCACAATCTCCCACATCTCTATACCCCTGTCATAAAAGAACCTAAAGGGGCGATAAAAGCGCTTAACTGGGCAATTCATGAGATGGAGCGTCGCTATGAGATTCTTGCTGAGAATGGTCAAGTGAATGTGAGTGACTATAATAAAAAAGTTCTAGGACCCGCACTTGAAAAAGCTCGAAAGAAAGGTACTGTTGGTGATGCGGTCACAGGACTCCCTCCAAAAATGCCTTATATAGTTATTATATTCGATGAGTATAACGACTTCATGCTTTCGTATCCAAAAGAAATTAGCCCGCTCATCACCTCTCTTACCCAAAAAGGTCGTGCTGCTGGTATTCACCTCATTCTTGCAACACAACGTCCTGACGTAAAAGTGATTACTGGGACAATTAAAGCTAACATCCCTGCCCGAATGGCACTCAAAACAACTTCACAGATTGACTCACGTACAATCTTAGACGCATCTGGTGCAGAAGACTTGCTTGGTAACGGTGACATGCTCTACATGGCAAGTGACAACCCTCGCCTCGTCCGTATTCAGGCACCATTTATATCGGTAGAAGAGATAAAATCTGTTGTTACCCATATCAAGCAATCGCATCTAGAATTCATACCTGACCACATCGATCTAACAAAGGTGAAGGATTCTAAGAGTTCATCAGGAGATAGTGACGGTGGTGCAGCTGGAGAAGAGCCTGAAGATGACGAGGACTACAAGAGCGCAAAAGACTTTGTTATTTCCACAGGGAAAGCATCCACGTCATCTCTTCAAACTGCGTTCCGTTGGGGCTATAACAAAGCTGCAAGAATTATTAATGACCTAGAGACATTTGAAGTTATTGGACCTGCTCGTCAAGGCGAAAGATACCGCGAGATTCTTGCTGGGAATTCATCCGGAGACACAGATTCTGCCTCAAATTCAGATACCGACAAGACTGTTGATGATATCTTTAGCAGATAGAAACATCCCCACTACTTTCGATGACCCCGTTACAATCCCCTTACGACCTACGAAAAAGAATCGAAACATATGGTTTTGTATTTCTTATACTTATTGCTTTATCCTATGGTGGTTTTAAGGCGTATCCTCTAGTTATTGGGCCAAGTATTACGGTTTATAATCCTCATGATGGTGACACGGTACCAAAGACAACATTTGAACTTTCTGGCCAAGTAACTCGAGTCAAAGAAATAACAATACAAGGAAGAGCTATCCCTATTGGTACTGATGGCCACTTTACCGAAATCCTTACTGCACAAGCCCCGTACACCACACTAGTTATTACTGCAACAGACTTTTATGGTAAAAAAATAACTAAGACGTTAAGGGTGGTGCCTGAGAAATAAAAAACAGCCTTTAGCCTTTAGCTAAAATCATAACGAACATTATTAAATTTCTATAATAATACAAATATGTATTTGCTAAATGCTAACAGCTAATAGCTAACGACTGTTATTTGTTCTATAGAGCCCCTCGTGAAAATGGTGTACACTAGATGAAACACTTAATACAATAAAACGATAAACCACCATGATGAAGAAAAAAGTTGTGAAACCACTTAAGACAATCGGAACAAAAGATACACCGTCAAAAGATGGTGTAAAAGGTAATTCCGATGCACTTCTGAAAGAGATTCAGAATAAATTCGGCGAAGGAGCAATCATGAAGCTTGGTGATACTCCAAAGGTGGATGTTGGTGTTGTCCCTACTGGATCACTCGGTCTTGATGCCGCCCTTGGTGTCGGCGGACTACCTCGCGGAAGAATCATCGAAATCTTTGGCCCAGAATCATCAGGAAAAACGACACTTACTCTCCATGTTATCGCTGAAGCTCAGAAACTTGGTGGAATCTGTGCATTTATTGACGCAGAGCATGCCATGGACCCAGAGTATGCTAAGAAACTTGGCGTTAATATAAACGAACTTCTTATCTCACAACCAGATAATGGTGAACAAGCACTTGAAATTACCGAATCAATCGTACGAAGTGGTAAGGTGGATGTTCTTGTTATCGACTCAGTAGCTGCACTTACTCCAAAAGATGAAATCGAGGGTGATATGGGTGCACAACATGTTGGTAAGCAGGCACGTCTTATGTCTCAAGCACTTCGCAAACTGACCGCTATTGCACATAAGTCTAATACAGTTATTATTTTTATCAACCAGATCCGTATGCAGATTGGTGTTATGTTTGGTAATCCAGAAACAACCCCTGGTGGAAAGGCACTCAAGTTCTACTGTTCTGTACGTATCGATATTCGTAAGATTGCACAGATTAAGAAAGGAGAAGATGTTGTTGGAGCTCGCACTAAGGTGAAGATTGTAAAAAACAAAGTTGCAGCACCTTTCAAAACAACTGAGTTCGATATTATGTATAACGAAGGAATTTCACGTGAAGGTGAACTCCTTGCTCTTGGTGAAAAATTTAAGCTTGTCACAAAGTCAGGCGCAAGTTATTCATATGGTGAAGAAAAGCTCGGTCGTGGTTATGATGCAGCACGTACATTCCTCCGCGAAAATGCTAAAGTTGGCAACGCGCTCGAAAAAGCAATCCGCAAAGAGCTCGAAAGTGGAGCTCTCTCATACTCTGGAAGCGCTGACCCTGATGAAGAATCTGCCCCAACTGAATAGGTGTACCCAGACTAAACCATGGAAACTAAAAAGGTGCTGAACGTCTCAGAAAAACCAACTCTTAATGGAGAAAATTTGAACTATGTAACAAAATTGCAACTAGCAGTCGATGTAACCAGGAAAGAGGAGAAGCAAGAACTATAATAAAACTATGGATATTAACGATTTTATCCCAACAATCAAAAAGCAAGACTCAACCCCTATTATTCAAAAGGATATAGATGCCACAAAATACGATGCAGTAGCCGCTAAACTTTGTGAAAAAAGAAAGAAACTCGAAGACCACCTTGCAGAATCAGTGCTCACGAACGAGGATAGAGCCGAGACACTTGTAGAAGTTGCACGATTGCGCGACAGTATGAAAATGTTCGGTGTAACTGAGGTTGATTACCAGGCATATCTTGCATATAAAGAATCTGAGACTGGCATTCAACTTGAGCTTTTTTAATTACCAGCATTCTTATGAAAATTGAAAAATGGCGCCATTTTTGGTATGATAGTACCTACGTGTGGTTTGAAATAAGACCACTCTCTATTATCAATTTTCTTCCCCACTATTTATGGCAACACTTGATTATGATGAAATTAAGCAACGTAAGAACATTATCGTAGACGGCATGCCGTACGAAATCCTCGAATCTCACGTAGCCAGAACCCAAAAGCGCAAGCCACAGAATCAGGTTCGCATGCGTAACCTCTTAAATGGTAAGGTTATTCCTGGCACATTCCATGCTTCTGATACTGCAGAAGAGGCAGAAATTTCAAAACGTGAAGCCCTTTTCCTCTATGCGAACAAGGGTGAATATTGGTTCTGCGATCCAAAAGACCGCGCTAAGCGCTTCGAAATCAGTGCTGATGTTTTAGGTGACAGCACAAAGTATCTCAAAGATAATACTGTAGTTGATATAAAAATTTTTGAGTATGAAGACGAAGAGAAGATCATCGGGGTTACTTTACCTATTAAGATGACTTTTGAAGTTAAAGAAGCCCCACCTGCAATTAAAGGGAACACCGCTTCAGGAGGAGGTAAGATGGTAATTATCGAAACTGGTGCCCAAATCACTACTCCACTCTTCATCGAAGCTGGTGAAATGATTATCGTCAACACTGATACTGGTGAATATGTAGAACGAGCAGGAAAGACAGAGAAATAGAAAACCTTGCCAAAGATTTTTAAAAGGCCGCGCTTCGCGCGGCCTTTTAAAATCACATATCTACACTCTCGTGTATACGTTTTCTTCCCTGACATGTATACTAAACTTTATGGAAAGTCCTAAAATTACCCAAAATACTACTAATGCTCCAGATATTACAGCAGCACTCCAAAAAAAACTACTCGAACTCTCTATTGAGTTTGAGGATGTGCGAGAAAGCTTACATCGTGGCATAGCAGAAACCACTCGTACCGCACGAGAAAAAGCTGAAAAGGAACAGATCAGAATGCTAAACGAAAAACTTAGCTAAACATATATGGGACAACAAGAACATTTTGAAAAGAACGAGTCTGGCTTAGAAAAAGGAGAAACTTCACAGCTTGAGGGAGTCATTAAGCATGGAGAAGAACTTGTTACTCACTTTGAACATCAAAAGAACAATACTGCAAAAGATATAGAAAGACTTCCACCAGAAGTAGACAGATCTTCTTTTAATGAAAAACTTACAACGATGGATCGTATTGGGAAAGAAGCAAAAAAAGCTACACTTGCTGCTTCTTTCCTTATGCTTACAAGTAATGCAGCACTTGCTGAAAGTTCTCCAAAGGATTTTGAGGCAACCCCGCAGACAGAAGTACAACTATTCCCATCCATGGATGCCGAAAGTGTTGTACGTCAAAGTACAATGGTTCTTGAAGTCGTTAAAGGAGTTGCACAAGCTGCAGTAGAACAGCAGAAAAAAGATGTCGAAACAGTAATCAAGGGCACTGATACAAACGGAAAAGAAATCAGTACGAGGGACAGAGTTGAAAAAGCTGCCAATCTAATTCCATCAAAAGTACCAAAACTTGGGCCTTTAGCTGGCACCCTCAGTACGATAATGGAAATTCAAAAAGATATCTCGGAAGCAAAGCAAGGTTATGAAAAGAATGTTGCAAGAAAAGTAGCCCTACTTCTTGCTGACAGGGCAACTCATGGCCTTGCGTCTTTTGCCTGGTCCTTACTTGCCCCAAAAGAAGAAAAGAAAAGAGAGCCTGATGCGGTCGCAAGCGATACTCAAAATGAAACAGTGCGCACTGAAGAGACTCAACCTATCCTTGAAAATCTACCTACGGAGGGAGATGGGGATGAAAGTGACCCTGTGCAGACCTCTCAAGTAGAGAATGGCACTAAGTTACTCGAAAAAGAAGCTGTCACCGAATAGTCTCACAGATTACCGCATCTACCCCACTCTCTGTGCATTTTATTTTTACACTATAGGGTTCACCAACTTTTGGGATAGTCACTGAATCAATAAGGAATGTAAGAAGCTCTCTTGATGAAATGATAGTTCTTTTACTATCTGCTAATACTTTTATATGACCTTTGATGAGCTCAATATCTTGATCTGACACACCGGGAGCCTTATCGATTGTCCCCATGGATGAGAGGTATGTAGGACTGTCTACTATAGGTCTAAATCTACCAACAAAATGTACACAGTCATCTTTATCTGGGTCAGAACCCTCACATCCAACATTTTCAAGGTATGGAAACTGACTTTTCATGGTACCAATGACTGATTGTGTTGCTTGTTTATAAAGAATGGCTTTGTCTTTATCAACATGACTAGTACCAAGTCCACCTTTTGCAAAAAATGCCACTAGAGCTAATAGAACAAGTACAATTAACAAGCCAACTGGTAATTTAGTCGACGAAGTAGTCTGTAGATTCTGTGGGCCTGATGTGTCTACACTGTGCACCCGCTTCTTACTAATATCAAGGAGTTCTCCCTCTTTTGGCAAATCATCATCCATAATACTCTTAGTATATCATTATCTCATTGCGTAAACATACGTTTACCCTCATCTATACTTGCTTCTTCTTATCACGTAGCTCCATAATTCTATGTGCAACCGCCTCTACGTCTGCTACATCTTCTATAACGAACTCTTGATCTGAACCTGCCGTTTGAACTTTTAGTTTTCCGTATCCTAAAAATGTTGAAAGGAATCCATTCTTCTCAAATGATACGTCTTGAATTTTTACAAGCTCCATAAATGATTCATTTCTAATAAACATGTCTCTCTGGTCAACAGCAATAATATGTCTATCGGTTACAAACCACACATCGAAGTAATTCTTAGTCCAGAAATAAAAGAAACTTGTCCAGAAAATAATCACAAAAAATACCAAAATCATAACAATATATGCCTTATTGTCAGTACTTAAAAATGGGATTACTCCCTTCATCGACAAAAACCCGGCAATACCGATGAACAACAGACATCCAAGAACATGAATAATAGAATCACTTAGATATACAATCCAGTGTTTACGTACACCTTCAAGCAACATCTCTCCATCTTCAAGTAGTTTATCCTGTTCCATACTAATAGTTTATAAAGTCATCATATAAATAAACAACCCAAATGAACCAACTAAGAAAACTATCCGGGCTAACATAACCGCCGAATCATCTTTTCCATGCTTCCACCACACATACAGAAGTATCCCGGCAAGTGGCAAATATATAACAAGTGAACCCAGGAAAATAATGAGTCTACCATCCATAACTACATATCGAACTTCCTATTAATTTCTGCTGTAACTTCATCAAGCGGACGCCCATAGGTAACATAACTTAATTCCTTAAGTGCAGGAATGCGAGTATGATCGCCTTTTGATGGTGGAAGCGTCCCGATATCAAATGGTTTCTGTGGAACACCATTTGCAAGCATGCTAATGTACGCGTGATAGTTGTCGATTTTCATAATATCTTCTGCCTTAAATGTTGGAGCATACTTACTCTCAAGATACTTAGCATCATCTGCAGAGATTCTAAATACCGCCATAGAACCAACGTTACCAAATACTGCCCCCTTAATCTCTTCAGATAATTGCCCAATATACTGGTGAGCAATATTAAGCGAGAGTCTATATTTACGCGCTTCAGAGAGAATACTTGCAATAGCTGGTGTTGTTACGTTTTGGAACTCGTCGATGTAAAGATAAAAATCAGGCCGCTTAGAAACATCAGGCTGATCCACACGTGATAGAGCGGCTTGAGAAAATTTACCTACAATGATAAGACCTAGAAGACTAGCGTTAATATCTCCAAGACGTCCTTTTGCTAAATTAACTAAGAAAATTTTCTTTGTATCCATTATTTCACGGAAGTTAAAAGCGCTCGCCTCTTGAGAAACGATTGGCCTCATAATATCGTTAGTCATGAAGATATCGAACTTACTGTTCACATACTGAACCCAGTTTTGAAGCCCCTGATCACCTGTTGTTTTCTCGGCATTTGCCCAGAACTGGTTTAGGAGTGGATTCTTACTCTTTGATAACTTATAGTCTCGATATTCTTTATCAGAAAAAACACGAGAAATATCAAGTAGCGTATTCCCACTTTCTGGATGCTCCATCACAAGAAGTGTTGCGTTACGGAAATACTGTTCGAACCCTGGCCCACCAGTAGCTTTCATGTCAAAAAGCTGATTAAAGATACTAAGGAGTTCGTTAACAACAAAAGTTTTTGTTTCTGGTTTATTTCTATCGTACTCAAGCATATTAAGCCCCATTGGACGAGGAGTATAGGACGGATCAAAGTACACAACATCCTTTGCTCTTTCTGGTGGAACATTTGCCAAAATATCTTCAATATCACTACCATGAGGATCAATGAAGCAGCATCCATCACCATTTAAGATATCCTGCATTATCATGTTCTTAAGGATCACCGTCTTACCAGTTCCTGTTTGTCCAATCACATACATATGTCGAACACGGTCCTCTCGAGCGTAGTGAACTTGGGTATCAAGTCCTCGGAATTTATTTACACCTAAAATAACCCCCTCGTTTGCTAGAGTTGTAGGAGCAGGAGCTTGTGTGTACCCCTGAGCTTGGACATTATTTATGTCCTTTGTTTGCATTGGGAAATGGAAGATGGAAGCTAGTTCCGCTAAGTTAAGTGGGTAACTTTCATCTTCATTCCATAGTCTGTAAGAATAGCGATGGAGCAGTGCCTTTTGCTTTCGACCTTCTACTTCAACCCACTTAACACTATTACCATTTACTTCAGTAAAATGTGAGAATGCTCCTTCAAGCTCTGCACGCATTGCTTGAGCACGAGCTAAACTTGCCGCAGAAGAAATAATTCTAATATTTGTCTCAATAATTGTTTTTGAGAGTTTCGCCTGGACCAACTTTGTTGCATCCTCATTTACTTGAGTTTTTGCCTTTTCTTTTTCTTTTTCTCTTTCCTCTGGTGTCTTACTTTCAAAAAGTGTTGTTAATATATGGAACGTTTCTTTAAGCAAACTCTGCTTATCAATAACACGCTTAAGTGTCTCCCCTCGACGAAGATCTTCAAGCATATGCCCGTACCGTTTAGCAAAAACATCCCCTGCTGGGCGAATAAGTAGCTGGAGTGATAACCCCTCATCATCTTTTGCAATCTTAGTAAACGAAGCAAGAATAAGTGACATTGGATCTGCCTCCATTGTTTCATACGTCTTAATTGGAAGCGCGGGGTGAGTAGAGTGAGAAGCATATGAGGCTGCAGTAATAGCATGAGTATGAAATATATTATAATCATCTTTACACTCTCGTACTCTTGCTGTTGGGAAAACTCCAAGAACTACTTTTTCAAAAAGTGGAGCATAATCGATATGTACTGCACAGTAAAATGAAGCGGTCGTAGAGCCATTTGCCACACCAAGTTCAAGCGAGTAATAATTCTTTTCTTTGTTAAGCGCATCACTTGCAAGTGACTGCATCGTCGCATACCATTGCTCCATAAGAGCCATCATCTCCTTTAGTGGCTTCCCTTGCCCCTCAAGAGCTTCAGGCAAGAGAATCTCAAACAACTTCATATGAAGAGCTTTCCATTCTTCTCTAGAAACATCGTTCTTAACCTGGTGACCAGAGATTAAATACTGTGCCAGGAATCGTTCAAAATCATCCTCAACTTCTGGATTTCCAAGCTCTTCTGCCATATGGAGTGCATTACGAACACCTTTCTCTGCCATAACTTGTGAAAGCATTTGAACCTGGGCATCAGTCTCTCGCGGGGCAAGCCACTCCAGAAGTCTATGTTTTTCTCCACCTGAGATTTGTGCAGCAGGTGCAATCACTTGTTCAACAGGAGTAGTTTTATAATCCTGGAGCACCTCATGAGCTCTATCTTTTTCTGTGAATCTGTCTTCAAAACCTTTTGCTCGCTCCATCTTATTCTGAACTTGCTGACGGAGATATGCAATCTCTTCTTCTGGTGTGGTAAATTGTGGATTCATAAAGATAGTATATAGTGGCTAATGATTAGTGACTAGTGGAGAAAACAAAAGCACCTTACGGTGCTTTTGTTTTCTAATCGTTCTATTTATAAGACCTATGCTTGTACTGGTGCTTGAGCTTTTACTTCAGCTTCCGCTTGCATTTGAGCTTCTGTACGAGTCTCATTAACTGGTACTGCAACTTGCCCTGCTGGCTTCCAGGAACTAATTGGTGGTATGACCCCTGTCTGTACTGGTGGTCGCTGTGGGACTGAAGGAGCGGGTTGAGCTGATTGTGTGACTTGCACTGGTTGAGGGTCAGTTGCAACAGCTAGAGCTGGTTGAGATTCTTGCACAGGTGTGACCGACTCTTGAACCAGAGGAGCTTCCACTGGTTGAGCAACAACTGGTGTCTCTTGGACAGGAGTTTGTACTGCTTCTACTGTTGGTTGAGTAACTACTTCCGGAACAGGAGTCTCTATTACCGCAGGTTCTGGAGTTGGAGCAGACACAGGCTCAGGCTCAGGTTGAGAAATTGATACTTCTGGGAGAACTGAGACCGGCTGAGGAACAGGCACTGGTTCTGGGATGGGTACCACGGCCGGAGTGGGTACTGGAACTGGTTGTGGCACTTGTGCTTCAACAGGAGCTACAGGAATAGCAGGAGAAGTTGTCACAACTTGCTCTGGAGTCTGTGCAACAAACGAAGAGATTGATTGTGGTGCTGGTGCAACAGGATTAGGTGCAGCAGCTTGTGGAACCGTAGAAGCAGGCACTTGTGTAGTTACTACTGGTGTAGTCGGACTCGCCTTTCGAGCTGCAAGTACAACGAGAGTGATAACAATTATTACAAGCGGACCTAGTACAAAATATGCAGGAACAAGTGAAGACATCAACGATGAAAAATCCATAGTGAAAGAATTTAATTTATATGTCTACAGTGTATCGTGTTATGGAGGTAAGTAAAGTGAATTAAAAAGGAAATCTTTTATTATTTTTTTATTTTAAACTTTTCCTTTACAAAGCACGTGTATTCGCTTGCTAGCGAATCACCTCTGTTCGCCAGCTCGGCTACGCAAGGCTTTGAAAAGAAAAAGTTGAGTGTTGGTAAAACCAAAATTCGATAATTATAAATTTAAAAATACTTGACATCTATTATTATTCATGTTACACATATATTATGGTAAGAAAATCCGTACAACTAAATAAAAACATCTCTCGTTGGAGCACACCTGTGTCTCTTGGGTATTTTGCGCACACATATACCGCACTGTTTTTATGTAGCTTAGGATTTCGATATTAAATCTCTTCACAAATCTCTCCCTCTATGGAAAGCCCAAGCTACATATAAGCCTTGGGCTTTTATGTTAGTAACGGTTCTTTCACAACAAAGTCTTGAAAGGTTAGAATGAAGACCAAAACTCTCCTACGACTCTATCTCCTTATGAGTCTTCTCGAAGAACCCCTCTTCTGGGGTCCGATACTGCTTGTGGCAATGGCAAAACTTGGTCACATGAGTACAGAGCAGATATTTCTATCAGAGGCTCTCGCCACAGGGCTTGTTCTTGTACTTGATGCCCCAAGCGGAATGCTTGCTGATATATTAGGAAGAAAAATGTGTGTTGCTCTAGGAAAGCTATGCTTTCTTATCTCAACACTCTTCCTTGCATTCATGGACTGTCCACTTCATGGCTATATAGCAAACATTCTATGGGCAGTCGGCGTGTCACTACGCTCAGGTGCGGAAAGTGCGCTTATCTACGATGAATTACTGAAACGAGATGCACTAAACGAATACCAACCACTCATGAAGAAAACTCACAGCTACGGATTCTTTATCACAGCATGTACAACACTTGCTACAGGATTCATTGCCGAAGTAGACCTCCGCCTCCCACTTCTTATCTCACTACCAGGAGTTGTTATATCGAGCATACTCATTTTGTTTTTCCCAACTGAAGATAAACGGACCCATGAGCATACGCTTGCAAATTATAAGAAGCATATAGTTGAGGCTGTGCATGAAGTTTGGAGTAACAAAAGGCTGAAACAACTGCTTATCTGGTTCGCACTTCTTGGTATGATGGGGAAGATTTACTTCTTCACCTATAATCCATACCTTGAGCTTGTACATATTCCTTATGGACAGGTTGGGATTATTTTCTGTGGAATCAATCTCTTTGCTTTCTTGGCTTCGAGATATGCATTTCAGATACAAGAAAAGCTGAAATGCGTTGGTTTCGGAGTTTGCTTCTGGTTGCAAGGAGTGGTGATGCTCATTCAGGCAGGGTTTACTCATTACCTCTCGGGGTGGCTGTTCATTCTTGCAGGAGGGGTACGGTGGGGATACATGAGTACGATAACAGAACCCCTCCTTAACAAGGAGATAGAGAGCAGGAAGAGGGCAACAGTTCTTTCATTCCAATCTTCACTTTCTAGCTTGCTGCAAGTGACTGGATTTCTCATCACTTCCCCTCTCTCTGGGAGCATCACAACACTCTTAGCGGTCCTTGGGATAACATCAATTTTCCTTGGAATCCTTTCTAGGAAGATTTAACACTATCGGCGCATAATGCGCCGATTTTTTTGTAATTAATTGATCGACTCAACTTAAGTCTAATACGAAGTAAGAATTTCTGCGTCGCCATCGGTAATGAGGATAGTATGTTCGAAATGTGCTGAACGCTTATGGTCTTTGGTAATAAAAGTATAGCCATCATCCGCTAGATATACTTCGTCAGTCCCCATGTTAACCATTGGTTCTATCGCAAGAACTAAGCCTGGAACAAGTTTTGGGCCCTTAACACCATCATCAAAGTTTGGCACATATGGCTCTTCATGGACTTTATACCCTACACCATG
>JACCDG012065562.1_pt1 | contig 26973 bp, 17 predicted proteins | sample 7442471 | NCBI WGS metagenome assembly JACCDG01 (sample SAMN15323444, study PRJNA562643) | freshwater metagenome | isolation source: river surface water | place: USA:Blue River Watershed | collected 2017-08-17 | reverse complement strand
GAAAGAATCATACAGTATTGATGTTATTGATGGTGGTTTAGGTATTCTTGTTGCTAAGAATATTCCATTAGTACCTAACGAATTGTTTATCAACCCACAAGTTGTTATTAACGATTTAACTGACTAACCAAAAATTAATTTATGTGGAGGGGGGTTATTCTTGTTGCCCTCCCCACTTTTTTAGGAATATATTATGCTAAAATTAGAAATTAAAAAACACTCTTTCTTCTACTGTGGTGATATTGCCTTATCGAAGAAAAGCAAACCTACTATTGAACTTGATATTGATAAACTTGAAGATAAAGTTGTAAAAGGCCTTTTACGTGCTATTGCTACTAGTGCTATCGACTGTACTGTAGGTTATGAAGACTTGCTAAAAAGAGCTGATAAAGTACTTAAAGATGAAGAAGAGAAGGTTGCCGAAGAGACTGTAACCAAAGAAAAAGAAGAAACCCCGAAAAGCGAAGAGGCAGTTTCCACTCAGCCTGAGCCTCCTGCAGAAGTTTCTCAAGTCGAAGATAAACCAACTCCAGCTAAACGTACACGTACTAGTAAATAATATCAAACTTAAAGGGTTTTAGTATATGAGCTTAACACTTTTAAATCAAATTGAAGAACTCAACTCATTCCCTATTACTCAAAAAATATTCTTAAAATCTGTGAGCCAATTAGAAAGTTCAGATTTTAAGAATACAATCCTTTTATTCGACATTCCTAGAAAGGATGCTTTACTTAACTTAGCTAAACCTCATTCTTTTAATTTGGGTTTAGTATCGCGTCAGTATCAAACAGTCTCTCTGGATTATAGGCAAGTACCTGTTGACAATTACTACACAATAGAGGTAACTCCTCAAAAACCTTTAGAGTTAAGCTCCAGTTACTTATTGTACATTGATAGTGCTTTGTCTACCCCTTTTGTTATTAAAAATAAGCTGGTAAGTAAAAGTAATTCTGATATTATTGTTAGCGTAGTAAGTTCTAATGTTAACAGAGATATTCTTTTAAATATTAAAATACTAAGTACTTCTAAGATAACTTCTAATTCTAATCATGTAAAAATTGAATTGACTTATGATGGAAGTATTACAACAAAAGTACTTAATTTATTTAATAGTGATACTATAGAATTAAATCAAACAATTATACAGTTTCCTTCTAAAGTATATCTTGAAGGAGAAGAGTTTAATTTTGTTATACAAGAACGCTACTCTGTAGATAATAGCCCAAGTACTTATATAATTAACACTGTAGATGATCTTAAGATATTACCTAGATTAAATACACAAGAAACTTCCAGTGAGATATCAAATCAAGATATTTTAGATTTTTATAATAATGTTGATACTCCTCCTGTTGAAGTTACTTATGATATTGTCTACACGGATTTAAATCAATTTGAAATAAGACTACCCGCTTTTGTTAATAAATTAGACGTAGATATAAATAACGTTAAAGCAAATATTAGTAAGGCTTTCAATAACTATCTAATCCAGAATCTTGGGCTTTATGAAGACTCTAATAAATACTTGTTAAAACTTATATGGGATGAAGATTCAAAGAGTATCATTGTAGTAGTACTCTACAATGAGGACTCGCTTGTCAATGATCGTATTACTATTGACTTAGGAGATTGGTGATGCTTACTGTACATAAAAGTACTGACACTACTTACGGAAGTATTGCTACGAAATTACTAACAAGTAATTTCATACTGGAGGGTGCTTACCAACTCTTATATATTAAGAATTCAAGTGATAAGGCTGTAACTATACTGGAAGTGGGTGTTCTGAGTCCTCTTGATATTAGTGTAGCAAATGCAACTGGATTTGATCTTTTAGATCCTTTGCTAATTAACTCCAATTTTACTTACAGTAGTTCTACTAATCCTGTAGTGTCGTTATTACCTAACGAGTCCTTACCTGTTATGCTAAAAGCAGACATAAATGAATTAGTTGAGCATGCTAAAAATAATGTTACTTTGGAGGTAGCTCACGTATGAATATAAATTTAAAATTAGATATACCTCTATTTAATTACCCTACTTTAAAAGTTAAAACGAACCTGTTACTCTATCCTTACTTTTGTACTGAAGATGATGTTTTAAATCCTTTTGAAGATTTTAACGAAGATAAGAATTTTATAAGAAAAATCATATTTGATAATTCAATTAGAGTCCTGAATAAAACTAAGCTAATTGAGAAGTTAGGAATTGTTGATGAAATAACATTATTTAGTCTTAGACGTGAATACACCATTTGTCTCAGTTCTCATGATGTTGTTAAAAAACTTAAAGCTGACTTTGTTGCTACTTTAAGTAGAGCTAAATCTTTAGGTGATTTCTCAGTACGTACTACTAAGAAAACAGATACGATAGTCTTAGAGAGAATCCTCAGAGACAGTCGTGCTTGTATTTTAGAGTATGGAGATCTTATTCAAGAGATAGAATCTAGTCGTGTAGTACCAAGAACTTTCATTAAAGGTATAAATAATCCTAACAGTGTGGAGAGTGCTGGACGTTTGTGGTGGTTATCGGAAATGCATCCAAATATTAAGGATGCTTATGCTTCATCTAAGTATATCTACAATAACAAAAAATATAAAGCAGGAAATTTTCAAATAAAGGAAGAGTATGTTCCAGAATCCAGAGTTGAACCTGAGTACTGAACTGAGTGATTTTCTATTTACAGATAAGGATTGTAGTCCGATAAAAAGACCGTTAGTCCTCCGTATGTACACAAGGGATTCTAAGTATAATATTGTTAAATGTCCTTACTGCACATCTGAAGGTTACTCTTCTGCTGCGTTAATGTGTCCTTATTGTAAAGGTGAAGGTAGTTTATTTAAAGATAAAATCATTGAAGGTTATATTTATAAAACAGCACTAACAAAAGAAAAACGTAATTTTGATATGCCATCTAAAGCTGGCACTAATTTTGCTGAATTTAGCTTTCTAGTTACAGTTAGTAATTTAGTGTTACACCCTAAAGATAAAATTCTTAAGTTAGAATTAGATGCAAACGCTAGAATTAAAGTACCAATTAATATAGAACACACTTACAATATATATGCTACTAATAAAGCAAAAGCTTCTACAAATAAAATAGATTATAATATTTCTGTACTATGGGATTAACTGTATGTCTATTCCATTATTCGCAAGTTCTTCCCAGCAAGAAGAACAATTAAATAATAAAAGAACTCCAGAAGAGTTTTATGAAGTACTTCACAGTTTATTTAAAGAATTAGACTTACTAGACTACGAAATTGATAATGTAAAAAGAAGCAAATTTGCTTTTACAGAAGCTTATCCTGACAACGAGTACAATCAAAACAATGTTGTTACATACCATGTCATGGACTCTGTACCGTTTGTTGCAAGTAGTTCCACAACACGTAAAGACACAACTTACCATAAAGCTGTACAAGTTAATCAGTACACTGATAAAAATACTGGTGATGTTATAGATCTTTATGTGACAAATAAAAAACATTGTATTGAATTAAGATGCTTCTCTGTTTCAAGTAGTACTTGTAGGCAATTAGCTAATTTAGTAGAGAGTGTGTTTAACACTCATTCAAATGTACTGAAGAAGTACATAAAAGATTTCAGATACCTCACCACAACCCAAGTAAGCTTTCTAGGTGAGTATGATAACAAACGTTTGTTTACAGTTGCAGTATTTTTTGAAATATATACAAGTGTTCATCACACTGCAAACTTAGAACAAATAAGACAAATAACACTAAAATTTAAATAAAGGAAAGAAATATGGTTAATCTTGTAGGTATCCAAACCGAAATTTTAGATGGTAACTTACGTACACAAGTTACCTTACCAGAAAACACTAGTCTGGTTATTGAACGTGCCAGTTCTGGTCCGTCAAATTCTCTGTATGTAGTTCAGGATTTTAAAATTGCTGAATCTATTTACGGAAGCCAATCCCCTCTTATCCAATTAGCTAAAGATGTTCTTGCTGGTAGTAATGGTGCTACCTCTATTGCACTTTATCGTATTGGTGGCGGCCCAGCTTCAATTAAGAATATCTTCGGGGAATTCACAGAGATTTCAACAATTGCTGAAACAATTACAGCAGGTGAAGATCTATCTTTGTATATTGGTCCTCGTCCTAACGATGCAAGCAAAGCATGTGTAATTGTATATAAAGCTGGCAAAGTAGTTTACAGCAACGTGCCTAATAACATTGTTAGAGGTTTAGATGTATTAGTTGTTGATGGATTTGATCCTGAAAACCAACCTTACCGTGTTGGTAGTGTAACAAGTCCAGTATTGTTTAGTGAAGTTGTTAACAATTTGCTTGATTCTACTATCCAAGTTGTTACTGCTACTGCAGGCCAAACACTTATTACTCTAGGTTCTCCAGTGCCTTCGACTACTGCTAATTTAGTAGTTAGTAAAACTGTAGGTGGTGTTACTACTAACTTCACTGCATATACTACGACTGTTACTGCGGGCAACTTAGTTTCAATTACACTTACTACGCCTGCTGCTGCAAACGATGTATATACTCTTAATTACACACAACCAACTGATCCTGAGCCTGTAATTGATAATGAAATTACTTACGCTTCTGGTAAGAACTCACTAAATGCAGATCTTAAAGGTCTTTATGAACTTTATGATTCAGCTTTCGAAGATCTTGAGAATGTTCGTGCAAGTACTGTGACAATTAAAGATCTATTTAACTGCCGTAATATCGTTGCTGGTGATGATGCCAGTAAAGATCGTTTAACTTACGTACAACGTACTGAAGTAGATGAAGGTTTTACTTACGAATGGTCTGTAGATAAATTCTTGTATCAGTTAGCTACTAACTCTTCTTTAACAACCGCTGACCCTCTGCTGGCAGCTACTGACGGTAACGGACAACCGATTGTTGTTAAAGCTTATAATGAAGTTGATTTTGCTCATCGTTTAGGTATGTGGTGTTGGAAGAACTCCACAAGTTCTGACTATATTAATGGTACTATTGGAGCTGTATTACCTAAGTCAACTACGACTGTTGCAGTTAAACGTTGGATTGGTACTCTACCAACTTATGATGTTTTTGGTAATATTGTAGCTAACGGTACTGGGTTGCTTGGTAACCGCTTTATGGCTGGCACTATTGATAAAGTTCAGGGGTTTTATGCTACTGAGTCTGGATACCCAGATGGTAGTCCATTAAAAGACAGTTACGGGTCTGTTGTTGATTTAGGCAAATACTTATCAATCGCTACGATTCCAATGTACTTAACTACTGATTTATTATCAGGACGTGTATCTCCTTTAGTAGCTCCTCGTTCGTTTGCAGGTGCGTATGCTGGTTTAATTACTACTATTCGTCCAGGGGATAGTACTACTAACGTTGCATTTAATAACATTAGTCCATTGTTTACTATTACTGACAGCGTAGCTAATAAACTTAGCAGCTTAGGTTATGTAGCTGTGGTTCAAAAACCAAATAAAGGGGTTACTGTTTATTCAGGTGATTTAGCAACTAACGGTAATTCAGACTTTGATTATGTTTCTACCGCTATTGCTGTATCGTATATTGTTCGTAGAATTAATGATGCTGTTGATCCATTCCTTGGTCGTGGTATTGATTTCCCTCTAGCTGCTGCACTTCAAAATGCTGTGGACTTGGTGATCAAATCTGCAACTAGTGCTGGCGTTATCAACGGAGGTTCAGTTTCTATTGCACGTACTTCTCCACATCAAATGCAAATTAGATTAACTATCCAGGCTAAAGAAGAGTTACGTCAAGTTGTAACAACTATCGCTCTTACACCTGATACCACTTTTATTCAACAATAAGGAGTTAGTGTAATATGACTACAAATACTGAAGTACAAGAATACACTTCTAAATCAGGGACAGAGATTCACGCTGTTTTTGATACTGTAAAATTCGGTGATCTGCATATGGTTAAGTATGCAGTTCAACGCGATGTAGCTAACGTTCACGTAATGGGTCGTGTTGATCCTGTTAGTTTAGCTAGAGGTAAACGTCAGACTACTGGGGCTTGTGTATTCACAATCTTCCAAAAGGACCGTTTACTTGAAGCCATTAACAAAGGTAATAAAGACATCTTTTTAACTAATCACGAGTTAGTTAACTATGGCAACCCAAGTGGTAAAGACATTAACGGAAAAAAACGTGGTCAATTGTTCGCACCCGGTTCTCGTCGTTATAATACTGTCAACCCTGACTCTGTGGACGTTGTTTTAACAACTACAGGGGAAAATGCTAGCATTTTCAATATTGAGACTTACGGTAGTACTACTAAGCCTGCTCTTGCTGATCAAATTCCTCCTTTTGATATCACTCTTGTTGGTATTAGCGAAGTTGATCCAAGTTCAACTAATCGTATGATCATCCACGGTGTACAGTTCACTAGTGATCAAGGTGGAACTTCAATTGATGATCTAGTACTAGAGCGTCAATTAACCTTCTTGGCTCGTCGTATTAGTCCTTGGACTCCGTTATCTGATTTGGCTGTTCAATCAACAACCAACAACAGTACGGGTTAAGGGGAAGTTTAATTTAACCATTTCAAAGGGTGACTATTATAGTCACCCTTTTTTATTAACTAAGGAAAAATAAATGTCAAATATTTTTATGTCTGGGGCTGCCTCTCATTACGAATTAGAATCTGAGTACGTCCCTATTCCTGGATCTTCAGTCAGTATTGTTTTGGAATTTCCTGAAATAGGTCCTTCAGGTAAGAGCGTTATTTTTCATTTAGATGACGCTATGACTGTTTCATTCTCAGTTTACCGTAGCAAGGTTAGAGTTATACCTCTAGGAAGAAATGAAATACTAGGGTACGGATTAGGTACTAGACTTGTAGCTGGTAGTATGATAAGATCAGTATTCTCCACTGACAAACTTTCTAAATTACAGGAAGATGTTTATGCAGCTACACAAGAAGAACTGCAAGCTAGGCTTCTTGGTATAAACGGGAAGATACCGAAAGGGCTTCCAAAACAAGATACGTTAGCTTTAATGAAAGATGATCTTACCTCGTTTAACATACATATAGTGACACAAACTGAAGATTTAGTTAAGAAAGAGGATGAATCGTATGGACCTTATTCTAGATATGAAGTTATATTAGGTTGCATTATGATGAATACAGGTCAAGTGTACAGTATTGAAGATCTTATTACAGAAAGTACTTTTTCATTTGAAGCTAAAAGTGTGAAGACCATAACGAATTTAAATAAAAATAATTATAGTGCAGGGTTCAGTTCCGGCACAAAAGTAAGATCGGTAAGTGACTTACTAGGAGGAGTATGAGTAATCTTTATCAACATTACTACACATCAGCGGATGTTAATGTGTATTTAACATCCTTAGATTATACTAGAAAATTACAATTAGACTTAGCCGTAGGTATAGGCTACAACCATCAGATTAGTGCGATGCCTGTGTATGGGTTAGGTTTTAATGAACCTGAGTTCTACTCAGTAGGGAATTCTATCGTAACAGGGCGTCTTGAAATTACTTATAAGAGTAACAAATATATTACTCTTGCATTAGAGTACTTGTACGGAGATGGTGCTTATAAAATACAACTAGAGGCTATTGAAAAGAAACTCAATGCTAATAGAAAATCTGTTACTAACGAAGAGCTACAGTTCTACGAACAGTTTAAAAAGATTCGTCAAACTGAGAGAGGACGTGACGAATCCCTCGCAAGTTACACAGACCTTGTAAACTTAGTACTTATATTTGATAATACTAATTCATTTAAAACAGACATACCTACTGTTACTACAATAACTGGCGTGAGATTTATGGGGTTCTCTCAGGGAATTTCTTCTTCAGCAGAAAATACCATAACGGATCAATATTCTTTTTATGGAAAGAATATTACAAACACTAATACTTTCTCATTTGAGACGAATTAATTTTAACTAACTGAGTAATATAAATAAAATGCAAATAAAATTTAATGAACAAGAAGCCCAAACTCAACAAGCTAGTTTAGAAGAAGAATTAGAACTTGATGAAGAGTATCAATTTATTTTAAATATGCACCAAACACTTTCTTTAGTTGATCCTATAAGCTGCCCTTCAGTAGCAGTTATTGAGAGTTGGAAGCAAAAATATAAGAACATCTACATATCTACTGTTGTAGAACCAAATAAGTACTTTGTGTGGCGAGCTATTCGCAGAGGTGAGTACAAGAAACTCGAGGGAGAGGGTGCGTTTGAGAAACAAAGCACAATGCACGAAGTCTTAGTAGAGCAATGCTTACTTTATCCTACAAGTACCCCTACTTGGAGATTAACACAACCTGCTGGAGTCGTAGATACTTTAGGTAAACAAATAGCATATCATTCTGGATGGATCTCTGATCAAGAGGCTTTTGCAGCAATAAGAGTTATCTAATATGTTCTTAAATTCAGGTTTGTCTTACTATAATGTAGTACTTAACAATAGAATCATATACACTGAAAAAGGTCTTCAGATAAAAAATCCAAGCTTTAAAATTAGATTATTAACTTATGCTGAGTATGCTAAGATAGATATAATGAGGAAAGCTAATGTGCCTCCTTCAGACATCTATGAAGATATATTTACAGCTTGTTATTTAGGTATTCTAGGTTTTGAAGATGAAACGCTAAATGCTGAAGAAACAGGATTACTTATTGATACGTTAGGTGCTCTAATATTTAAGGAGTCATCAAAGTACTTTACTAATCCTGAGTATCACTTTAATACTGCCTCAAATGATATATCTAAATTTGATATATGGTGTGGCTTTATTGCAAGAATACTAAACTTAAATTACGATGATGTTAAACAAAAACCTATTGACGAAATAATTAGATTGTACTCCTTATCATTTATAGTCTCTGGAGGTACAATCCCACACATAGATTTAAAACCTAAACAAGGAGAGTAACATATAATGGATCCTAGATTAGAAGATACAGGTAACCCTATACCAGAGTTATTAGGTGCATATGCTGGATATAAAGTACTTAATGCTTCTAATAAAGCTAGGGAGTTGTACAACAAACTGCCTGGAACTACAGCACTGCAGTATCAGCTTGCACGTTCTAATGTCGCCATCGACACAACAACTCAATCTCTAGATAGAGCCATCTTATCTCAAGTGATGGCTCTCGAAGAAGCATCTCCCTTACACATCCTACGTACTTTTCAAATATCTAATCTATTACAACCCTTTATAAAAATATCCGATTTTAATCAGGAAGTGCATATAAGTGGGCAGTCTATAAGAGGACAACAAGTCTTCTACGAATCATTATTACGTGAGCAACAAAAAGAATCTAAAAGGCGCGTTAATAGGTTACTACAATCTGAAGATTTAAAAAGAGGCTTAATATTTAAAAATAATAAGCTGTATGGTGTAGATAAACAAGGTAAGATTAATCTTAATGATATTGTATTACATGACGCTAGGTTAGTTACAGCCACTCAAAGGAATGGAGGAGTTGTATCCCAGAACCATGTACTTAGAAAATACGCAGAGGGTTTAAAAGCACCCCTTAACTTAAAAAATGCTATAAATGATCCGTTAATGGTGGTTGGCTCGTATCAGAATAATCTAGGCAAGCAACTCAATGCGTACTTGAAATTAGGTATGGAGATGGGTTATAAAACTCTCGACAACCCTATACAAGGTTTTGAAGATATTGTTTCTGGATTGGGAGGCGATCTTTCTGGATTAACTCGCACAAGTTTCTGGCAAAAAGCTAAATCACTTGCTAATATTAGACTAGGTACGGGAGGGGTCTATGATTTAGATCATTTGCAAAGTTTAAAACTTATGACTAAGAATCTTGTAACTAAGAGTGCTGGGGCATACATTGGATATCAGGGTCTTGACTCCTTATCTCGTTGGCTAGCTCCTGCAGGTTCTGATTTTGATAGTGGTTTATTTGCAGGTTTAGGTGGTATGTATGCAGATTTTAGGATAGGTTTTGCTAAAGTATGGTCCGACCGTTTCCAAGGATATAAAGAAAGACAAGAACAATCAGCACCCGGTTCTACAGATTTACTTACGTTAATGGGTTTTCCTCTAGGTGGTGCTTTAGTAGGCGCTCAGTACTCTTACTTTAGCCGTATAGGTAAGACTTTTAAAGATGGAGCCCCAGCAGCAGCAGATAAATACTCAGCTGAGAATACATCCAAGCTGCTGCAAAGAGTTGCTGGTATTGATAGTCCAATGACTTTAATGAAACGTAATTCTCTTATTGGGGCTGCAATTGGCGGTGCTCTTACTTTACCATTCTTGCCTGGAGCTTTAATTGGAGCTTCTTCTAAAGAATTAGAAGATAGATATTCAGGTAAGAAAGACACAGAGATTAGAGCAAACCGTTGGTGGTTATTTGGTGGTAACTCTATTCAAGGAGACCATGTAAAGTACTCACAAAAGAATTGGTTTCAATTAGCTAAAAGCGAAGGTAAAACAAAAGCAATTTACGGAGACGATGAGACCAAAAAATCCCTTAATCCTTTATTACATCCTTTCTCTTATTTAAGAGACCCTTATAAGTTTGAAAAGCTAACAAATGATTCAATGCCTTATCCAGTGTGGGGTATGGAGATTGGTTATGGTTCTTTCGTAGGTAAGATATTTGAAAGAACTATAGGTCAGGTTATAAAACCTGATGTACTTAATCCAGAAATAGCGCAAGCAAAAAAAGAACATGAAGCTCGTGTTAATAAACTTAAAAATACAAATGATATTTTTGGGCTATCTATAGACAAAGAGATAATCTCGTTTAGAAATAAAAATCTAGGTGCAAGTTACACTCCTTCGACTGAAGATTCTTTTGGAGAAAAGACTACAAGATTATTTGATTACGGAGAGTATAACCCTGCTTTAAGAAATATTGTTAATCAAGTGGCTGGTCTTAAGAATACAGATAACACTAAAGTTATTGATCTATCAAAGTATGACATAAACGTTGAAGATGCTGATACAATAGAGTTAAAAAGAAAAGGTCTGTTTGGATTTCTAGATAAGAAAGTGCAGGTTCGTCTTGCCGGTGTTGATGCACCGGAGACTTCAGAACATGATGCAGGAAGTGCACCTAAAGACGTATTTCATCAAGCTCAGGAGTATAACAAAGAAGCCACACAAACTCTTAAAGATATGCTGGCAAGACAATCAGAATTAAAATTGATTGTTAATACAAAAGATCAAACTTATGGTCGTCAACTAGGTGTTATTGTTGGTGATAATAATTCAAATATCAATATGGAGCTTCTAAGACAAGGAGCTGTTACGGCTTTACCTTGGGATGGTGGGGATATTGTTAGTAAATCTGATTTAATGGCGGCGCAGAAAGAAGCTCAAAGAAATAACAAAGGACTTTGGCAAGGAAAGCGTTATAAAGCTGAGCAGCTATTCGGAGAATTAACAGGTGAGGTTCAAACTCATAACACTTTTACTAGTTTGCAAAGACTCTCTGAAAATCCTGTGTTAGGTTCTTTAGCTACATATTTAAAAAACATAGAAGGGCAAAAAGGGGGCTTAACTCAAGAACAAGTGCAAGATATCACTATGTTAGCTAACACATTTCTTAATTTTAAAGAAGGTACCTCAGAACAAAAACAAAGAAATAGAGATCTAGGTCTAGAAGTTAGAAAGAACCCTACAGACGGAAGCACCTCAGCTATAAATACTAACTTAAGCTTTACACCTAATGTTCTGCCTTCTCTGGGTTACGGGAATACAGGTGTAAAGCCAGTACTACCTGCACCTAGCTTTGATCCGATAACTCAAGGAAGTGAATTAGCATACCAAAGCCTCACAGATTTTGTTGGTATTAAAGGTTGGGCTTTCAGTATGGCTGTTGATGCTTTAGTAAATGACACTCAAAGAAATAAACAATTAGCTAGATCTGGTGAAGCAACAAACGCTGCTAGAGATTTTAAAGATAGTAACTTAGGCGATGTTGTAGGTATAGGTGAGTTTCAACGTAAAATTATGGGTACTTCTTCAGGAGCACTCCCTCAAACAACCAACATGCTTAAGAATCAAATGCCAAACTGGTTACCTTCTGATGGTAATAGATACTATATTGATTTCTCTAAAGGTAATCCTTACTCTCTTGTTGAGAACGGAGAAACAAGGCTTCCAGGCAGAGGCTTCGAAGCACTTCATCCTGAATTAAAAGGCTTAAAGCCTGAGGACTACCCTTTAATCTATCAGTATAAGATTTTATCTGACGTAGCTAAAGGCTCTTCAGAGCAGTATCGTATGCGAAGAAAGCTATTAGATTTATATAAAGAAGGAAGCCTTAGTAAAAAAGAAGAAGACATTTTAGTTGATACTTTAGATAAGGAGGTTGCCAGAGATAATAAGAGACGTTTCAGAGATACTCCTGACAGTAATGGAGGCCTTTTTGGAATGTTACAGAGTACTCTCTGGAATAATATGATTACTGTATCTAATAGTAATCCTCTAGAGATGCTGACACCTTGGAGACCTTTTAGTAAATTTGTACATCAAAGAACAGCTATTGAGGATTACGAGGCAACTCAACTAGGAGGTAGTGATACTGCAATCTGGACCAACCCTTACAGTCATTTTATAAAACCTGCATTAAATAAAATGCGTTTGTTAGTAGATGATACTTTCAAACCAGATGAGTTAATTGAAAAGGAAAATGTTAACGAGTACTTCGACAAACTCTCTTTGTTAAAAGGTTTGTTAAATAGTAATGAAAAAGAAGCTTATCAAACGGTAGTGCATTCTAGTTTATCAGGTTTAAATACTAAAGAAAAAGTGTTACGTTTTAAAGCCGCGCTAACTGACGATCAAAAAGTATATTTTAATGATTTCTCTAAAGAGACTGGTACAGAAGCTAGAAAGAGAATACTTGAGATGCTTCCTGATGATGTGGCTCAAGGGTATCAACAAATCTGGAGAAATCTTGATTTAGCTACTAAAGCAAAAAACGCAGGGCAGTCTGTTCAAAAAGCACTCATGAATGATTTTATTGAATCAACTGAAAAGTTAAAGAGCAGCTTTGGAGACATACCTTTAAGTAACGAAGAAAAACAGCAGATAAATAAAACAATCACTAAAAATCGAGATGATTATGCTAACCAAGGGTATTCTTTATCTGAAAGAAGAGCTATGCTTGAAGCAGAAGCTTACAGGACTAAAGTAGCTCAAAAAGAAGCTTATCAGTATATTGAGCAAGCTACTGGAACACCTTCTGGATTTTTTGCTGGTTGGGACCCTAGGCTAACTGTTGACGATATAAAGATTAAAACTTTAGCTATTGGCGGAGAAGATTTAAGAAAGTTTGGATTTTGGAAGACAGATGAAGAACGTATGAATAACATCTCAGAGCTTAACAGAGAAGAACAAGTTGTAACTAAATTAGATGCAATCAAAGAAGAAGTAAAAGCTTCAAGAACAACTAAAGAAGCAATTAAACATGCGTTGTTTAATAAAGGGTTTGTCGCAACAAATGTTAGAATCAACGACTCAGAAATAAATTCAGTTATAGTAAGAAATAATAACAATTAATAAAAGGTTTTATAGAATGCCAATAAGTACTAAAGGTAAATTTGTATTAGGCGCTGCTGTTACAGGAGCGTACACGGGGGATATAATTGATGATCCCGTTGCTGGTATATTCGGAGCACTAGTTCTTGCAGGTACAGCTAGCGCAATGAAGCTTGTTACAAGTGATGTTGTAGGTAACAGTAAAGTTATGAATACTTTTAATATTGATCAAAATAAGATTAATATTACTAGGCAAACTGGTTACACAGAAGCTGATCTCGCTGTAATGGCAAGAACAAAGAATAAGCTTAACAAAATAAACGCACACTTTAAGAACATAGCTGACTTACGTACTCAGTTAGAGGATGTAACTTTAAAGTTACAAGATCCTAATTTAGAACCCGGTGTTCGTAAACGATTAATAAGAACAGGTAAAACTTTAAATAGAAAACTAGCTAAGGTTGGTAATCAATCTGCTGAAGGTTTTGCTCAAAACATTGCAGAAAAGCTTAAAGTAACTAATACAACTATTAATCCTACACAACAAGGATTAATAGATTATGTTAACGCTATTTCTGAACCTTCCAAAGCAAATGCTGTACTAGCTATGTTAGAAGGAGCTTCTCCTGTACAACAGCAGAGTATCAAAAAATCTGTTATGCCTACAAAGAATACAAAAGCTGTTTTTTCACTAAGTAGGAAATCTACACCAGCTTCACTAACAAAGTACTTAATGACTAACCTTGGAAATACTCAAGCTGACGCTGAGTTAAAAACAAAGTTGGTGTTAGATAGAGCAGTAGGGGATACAATAACTATTCAGAATCATAATATGATATTTACTGATAAATTTACAGGTAAAACCCAAGTTCTTCCATTAACAGCAGAGACAAAGAAAGGGATTATGTATCACTCCCCTTCTGCAGGTACTTATTTTGCTGTCGCAGGTGTTAATCCTTACGCTGCTGCTTATAGTACTGGACAAACTGTTAAGATGTTAGATGGTACTACTAGAGTACCAACTTTTCAAGACGCGACTAAAAGAATGCATCCAGAATTACTAGCGTTACAGTTATATCAAGGTAAGTCTTTAGATGATGGAATTTCATTTGTAAAAGCACAAATGAAATTCTCAGGAGATGAATCTCAAAATGAACTAATCCACCGTGCCACAAAACTAAACGATACAGATCTTACTCAAAGATTTAGAGCAACAGGTAGTGCTCTTAATATAGAACATACTTTAAATTATGACAATTTAGGTAATCTAGTTGAAGATAAGCCACTTAGGAAAATTGCTAAAGTCAGTTCTCAAGGAGGTACTAGTTCTGAATTAAAAGCTGCAATGATGGCATATCAACAAGGTTTTATTGACAATGCTGGCGCAGCAGAGAGTATGTTTAATAACGTCTCAATTAATAATTTAACTACTATATCAGGAACTGTTTTCAATCCTCTTGCACCTATGAGTATGAATCAAAGGGGTGCTACTTCTGTTGGTATTCGTGATACTGTACCTGTAAACCGATCAAGTGCTTATAAAACACTAGCTGCCTCTGTAAAATCTTTTGAGCAACAATTTGAGAGTTCTAATGTATTTGATAAGATTGATATCCTAGATAAAAAAGCTTTTAATGAAGCTGTTGCACACTTATATGGTTCTGATAAAGTATTAGCCGATGGTGCTGGTTTATTTAATTTAAATGCTTCCGCTATGTTCGAGCACGGATTGAATCAACGTATTGTTATTTCTCCTCAAAAATCTGGAAATCTCTTTATTAAAAATCAGCGAATTAATGAGTTATTACAAGCCCATCAAGAACTGCTTGAAGCTAAAAGTAAAGTACTTAAAAATGGTAACGGAGTTATTGATGAAGATTTCATAGACCTGTATCAAAAAGCAAAAGGCTTGCGTTCCCTTGATGCAGCTAGAATGAAAAAAGGAGAAGCTTCTCTTATACCAGATGATGTTAAGACTATTGCTCAGCTTATGGATCATGTTGGTACTAAAGCTTATCTTCCTGTTGGCTTCCCTCATGAAGACTTAGACAGGTACGTAGGTAAGTTTAAGATCAAACCTGAACAAGTTCTTGCTTACAACGGAGACGGTAGTGCTGTTAAATTACACAAACAATTTAGCGAAGGAGTTCTTAAAGGCCTGATGATGGATGAAGCTGGACAATTAATCTTACATACTAACTCCACGTTTAATCCAGGAAAAGAAAAGATTGTTAAGTTGTTCTCAGAGGCATCAAAGAGTAATTTATTCGGTGTATCCAATTACAAGCAAATAGCTGCTTTAGGTGCTCTAACAAACGCAGGTCAAATTACCATCAAAGACGGGCTACCTTACTACAAAGGCGATATGCGAGCTCCAATCACGACTGACTTACTAGATAAGTATGTTAGTCTTGTAGAAGATAAAGTTGCAAAAAACGTTCCGTTATCTCCTCTGGAAATGGCAACAAAAAATGCAATGTCCACTCAAGTACTGTTAGCTGCAGAAGATACTAACATAGCTGATTTTATTAAGATGACTAATGCTAGTACTAGAGATGAGGTAATGGATACTCTTAAGAAAGGGAGCAAAGTTAAATTATCAGATAACAGCTTACAGATGGTGCAAAACGCTTTACACAAAAATTCTTCTCTTAACGATACAAAAAGAGCTGCACTAGCTGCTTATATGACTGCTAATTTTAAAGGAGCTACAGACTTAACAGGCACTGCTGTTAGTGATATAATGGAGAATTTTCAAGCTGTAGTTGAGAACAGAAGCACTAAAGCTCAGGAACAAGCTATCTCTAATCTATTTAGTATGTTTTCTGGAGATAAGCCTACAATAGATGGTGTAAGAACAGACGCAGAAATGCGTAATAAAACTCATGCGAAACTAACAAAGCTTATTGCATCATCAACTAATTTAAAAAATCTAACGGAAGAAGACCCGAAGAAAAGACAGACTGCCTTTAACAGACTTGTTAAATTACTGTCAGGTGTTTCTGATGATGATTTACAAAGATACTCCAGCGGTACTACTAATACAATAGCTTCTTTAAATAAAGGTCAAGGCGTACTTGGTATAGGTAATGAAGCTAGATTGTCTTGGACAGCACAACATCAATTATTGCAATCTGGTTTTACTAAAGAACAACTCAGTGTTTTCGGTCACAGTGATCCTCAAGCTCTGTTAGAGTTAGAGTCTTTGTTTGGAGAAAGAAACTCTGGGTTTGGTAGACGACATGCAAAAACAACAATCAATAAGTATCTCACTCAAGACAATTTATCTGACTTTGAACGTACTCTAGCCAGAACAATACCCGAGGGCAGATTAGATGCCCTCAAAAAACTAGGTATTGAGGTATCTGATAAAACTCCTTTTATAACTTACGAATTAAAGAATCCTCACAGAGGTCTTGAAAGATTAAACTTCAGTACAGTTAGTACTAATCGTTCTGGTTTTTTCACAAAGGATGATCAGTTACTGCTAAAACAACTAGAAGGGCATCGTTTAAACTTGTTCAGATTAGACAGACAACTTGCCAATGCTAAAGGAGATAAAATTCCTCAAGCTAGAAAGGCTTTTGAAGAAGCAGTAGACGAGTATATAAAAATATCTGAAAGTACTTTAAGAGGTGACAATTCTTTAGTAAAAAACGTAGCGTCACTTAGATCAAAACAAAGTAACGGAGCTCTTGTAAGAGCTATTGGAGGAGAAGCCTCTGCGTATATTCAAAATCAAGTAGACGATGGGAAAATGCCTAATGGTGTTTTTGTGTCTGAGGAGGGTTTAGATATGCGTTTAAAAAGAATGAATATTGGGGATAAGGAGTGGAGATACGCCCCAATTGATGGGTACTCAAATCTAAATAAAGTACAATATAAGGTCAACAATGAGTGGATAGATTTAAAAGCACTCTATACTAGGGAACCGACACAAGGTAACCTATCTAGTACTTGGGAAGATATTATTGTTGATCGCTCTATAAAAGACAAAGAAAGTGCGGGACATACTTATGTAACAGAGAATCACATTGCATTCACTACTGGTAAGTACATGGATTACGACCAAGATCTACTTCAAGAGTTGTTTCCTAAATTGTCAAGTAAGGCTCAACAGGTCGAGTTAGATACAAAGTTTAATAAAATTGGGGAAGATGTTAATAGAATTGCCAGATTGCATAAGTTTCTAAAAGTTAAAGGTGCTGATAAGGCAACGCCAACTGCAATGGACTTTGATAATTATGAGGATGCGGTTAGTTATAAAAATGTTGCTGGTCTTCAAGGACGTGAAAGAAAAGCGTTAGCACCTCCATCCACAGCTTTAGCAGTTGATATAACTGAAGCTTTAAGTTTAGAATTTGGCAAGGATAGTCAGAGAACACACAATGCTCGTTTCCTAACTCATACCTTAGTTGAAAACTTAATCAAGTCAGCGCACGTTGACACTAAAGACTATGAAAAACAAACGGAGTCTAGTATTGAAGCTTTCTCTAGATTAAGGAAAGACTATATCGAGGGGAGAATAGATGCCAAAACATATAGAAAAGAGATAACTCCGATTATTGATCAATCCTTAAACTTAGGTAAAGCGTTAGCTAGTACAGATTTATCTCAAGGAGATAAAGATTTCCTTTCTGCAGCTAGAGATGATATGGTAACAGCAGAAGTAAATCAAGCTAAAACTGTTGCTTCTCGTGCTAAACACCCGCTCCATGTAACTCAAGGTGTTGGAGGTGGTAACATCATGACAAGAGCGGCAGATGCTTTAGAAAACTTTGTTCTAGGCACCGGAGGTGAGTTCGATTTGCAAGGTACTCAATCGTATGGTAGAATGCTAACAGAAACTAAAACTAATATAGCAAAAACAATAAGTCAAAACAAAGGTATAATAGGACTAGGTTTGGGTGCATTAACAGTAGGGTCAATGATGACTAGGTCAGGACCTGATCTTCCAGATATTGATAAAGTTGATACTGACCGTTATATTAGGAATGATCCTTCCAAGAACTTAAGACCAGCTAGAACAGTACCGACAGGTATAGACACTAATAAGCAAACTAGTAATTACATAGTACCAAAACAACACACAAAAGCAAGATCCATAGAAATTGAAGGCGATTATACTGATCTCTTAGTACCTCCAGAGGAAAGAATAAGAGACATGTCTTCAGCAGTATTTGGTGATGCTTTGAGACAAGTACGTATTGAAACATAACAAGGTAAAGTTAAATGAAACAAAAAGAAGTATTTATTATAAATGATGTTACTCTAGACGTTAATCCTTCAGATATACGTTTGATTGATGACACTTATGCTATGAGGGAAAGTTACTTAAGAAGTAATGCAGTGTTCTCGCATAAATCTAAGTATGCATCCTCAAAAATAGTTGTGACAATTCCTGTACAAAGTAAAGATATTAATAATCTTTTTTCATATAAAGATTATAGTGATCTCTCTGGTATAGTTAAAGTTATTGTACAATTAAATAACTATCCTTTTTGTTTCATTAAATCTAAAAGGATAGAGTCTTACGTTAGTCCGACAGCAGTATCAGAGAAAACTAATTTTATGATATTTGCTGTTGACGAACTAAATATTGTCACTAAAAGTGAATTAAATGATGTAATGCTGCTAGAAGTAGTTTTAGTGTATTTTAATCATAAACCTTTTGTAGATGACTTTACATTTGCACGCACGCTTAATACTAGCTCTAATCCTGTAGATATTAATGACAATTCAAACATTAAATTTGAAACAGAATACCTATACAATGATGTAGGAGTAACTTCTTTAGAAGAGTCCGAAGCTTGGTTTCGTTATTTTAATAAAACTTTAAGTGATATTAAATATAAAGTAACTAGAGAAAATGCAAATACATTTTTTAAAGGTACTCGTCAAAATAATTTTATTAATAGTATTAAATTAGCAATAGGTGTTCCAACTGTTAAAGTTATAACCTTGGATAGTGCTGAGACTGATTTTTCGTTAGTAAATGGAGAGACTAAACTAGTTGTATCCTCTAACACAGAATTGACTCAAGAAGAATTATATACCAATCTATTAACAAATAAGTCTTCCCAAGATTTTAGAAAGACTTTAAGTGAAGACAAGCAATTTAAAGAGTTAATTGGTGAAGTTAATCCTGAAACAATTATAGATAAAATTACAAACTTCAAAGCAGAAGAAAAAGCTGAGTTTTTTAAGAAACATAAAGTATTCGCTATTGATTATGTCGATATGGACTTAACAACACTTAACATAGCAGTTCAATCTTTCGAATATAGAAAAAAGAATCGTCTTGCTGTTAATCACATCGGATCACTTAAACACCCAGTAGTACAATTCATGGGTAGATATCCGACTGAGTTAAGTATTAATTTTACGTCTAACATAAATAGACAGTACGAAGGTGACTACAATCCAGACCGATCTATTTCTGCTATTATTAAAGAGCAATTTAATATTATTGATTATAATGCAAGTTTGTATCCTGAAGTTACTGCATACAATAATCTTAAAATTAAAACAACTCCTACTTTATTAACTGGAAATGTCCGTTATTTACCTAATCAAGTACATATCTCTGCAACAAGCCAACAACAAGGTTTAGATAGTTTTGCATGTACTTTTGTTGAGAGCGATTTGACAGAATTATTTAAGTTAGGTGAAGTTGTTAATTCAGGTAAAAAAGGTGGATCTCAGTTAGCAGAGTTCTCTCACAAAGCTGTACAACAGTTCCTAAGAGAAATGAAACAGTTGCTACAAGATAAAAATAAAATTAATTCTCTGTCTGAAGTGGATAAGGAGATATTGCTTAACTTATACTCAAGATGTTTACAGTTAATTAACATGATATATCAAGAGTTTGGAGCTAAAGACGTAACAAAATTAGGCGCTGATGACTTAGTTGAAAAAGTAAAAGATAGTGATTATTACTTGTTGGCTTTACTATTTACAACTTACGACCCAAACGAGCCTTTCAGTGCAGCTACTGTTCTTGCTGGTTTTGCTGGTGTTGCTTTACTAGCAACAGGTGTTGGATTCATAGCAACTGGTATAGCAACAGGAGTTACGTATTTAGTATCAGATCAATTTCAAGAAGAGATTAATTTATCTCCTTACAACTATAAATTGTTATTTGATAATGATGAATCAAAATCAACACCTGTTAGACAGCTTAACGTAAAATTATTAGAAGGTGTCCAGAATAAGGAACTAATTTTAAACTTAATACAAGCCCGTTTAAATATTGTCACTAATACCAATTTGGAATATTTTGCTAGAAATAAGCAGAGCAGAGATTTAATTTTAGATCCAATTAAAGCAAAAAAAGCTAGAGAAGCAACTGCAAACAACAGCAATTTAAGCGCTAAGTTACAATTTAGAGAGTTTCCTGAGACAATAAATGCTTTTAGAGAAATACTCTCCTACCTGCAATTAGGTGCAGAAAAAGGTAATCAAATTTGTCAAAAAATTGTTTCTTCTTTTAATAAACAATTTTTTGAATTAATTGGTCAGCAAACTGTGTCTTTTACAGGGCAAGCTATTCCTGATATTAAGTTAGAGAAGCTAGTTAATAATTATGTTACTGCTTCCGATAGCATAGTACAAAATGTCAACCCTTTCTTTTTTCTCAGAGAATATAAACATTTTGAAGACTTAGAAATAGAAGAGATATTTAATCAAGTTACAGAGTTAAATAATGCTCTCGAAGATGCTACAGGGATTACTGATACAATTGTTGAGATTGTAGCCGAAGAGCCTTTAATAGACAAAGTGTCGGGAGATCCTGATGCCTCCTCTTATCAGTCAGCAAAAATTAATTATGTTATGCCAATCGAAGCAGAGTACAAATACGCCACAGTCCCTGAACCTTTGCTTAAATTTGAGTCAGTCTTAGCTGAAGTTGAACGTCAAGAACGTGTAAAAAATAAAACACCGCTCACCAATTCAACAAGCCCTGTGCATTCTTCTTCTAGTGACAACTCTGTACCTTTAATTAATGATATTAAAAGAGATCATGACAGGGAAGTGTTACTTAAATACAAGTCAAGAGTTAACTTACCATTGACAGATGATCAGTGGTTGTACTATGCAAATACTATAGCACACAGGGAATCCAGGTATCGTCACAATATTATAGGCGGAGATAGTAAGGCATATATAGGTAAATATCAACTAGGGTCCCCTGGATTAGTAGAAGCTGGACTTTTAGATAGAGCCTCTTCTAAAAAGCAGCCTTTTGCTTGGAAGTACTCATCAAAATGGTTAAATAACTGGACAGCTGATTATTTTCTTACAAACCCTGATTTGCAAGCTTTTGCTATGGCGAACTACACGAATGCTAATATACGTTTTATAAGTGCAGACTTTAAAAAAGCTGGTTTAAAAGATTTTCAATCTTTGCCTTTAGAGCAAAGATTGGCGCTCTTGTCAGCGGCTCACTTAACTGGTGCAGGCACTATAGTTGATTTTATGAGAGGCGTTGTTAAGAAAGATGGTTTCGGTGTTAAAAATAAATCCCGTTATGATGAAATGCTTGCAGTTCAAAAACAACTGATATCTGGCCCACTTACAGGAACAACTGATACTACAGTAGAAAAATATAGTGTTGTTTTTATTGAGGCTTTAGATGGAGTGACATTTAAAGGAAAAGACTTAAGAACTAACAAAGAGTTTACTTACAGATTCCACGGTTCGTCTGAGGCGGTAGAATCAGGTAAAATTAATTTTGACTTGATTGGCAAGTCTCCTTCAGATCTAACCGCAACATTAAAATCACGTTTAACCACTTTTATGAAAAGACATCCTAATCTTTTAGTACAAGATCAAGGAGATTCCGCTACGGGTGATAAATTAGTTGTTGTGACTTCAGGGAATAATAATTTAAATAACTTAGTACTTGCTGAGGGTTTTGGTTTTATAGACCCAGTTTTTAAATCAAACAATGCTTATTTAAAAAATACGCAGGCTGCAGAAGAAGCTAAGCGAGGTGTGTTTGCTCTTTTAAGTAATAAGGATGGTGCTATTAATTCAAAAGATGCTAAAAGTTCGTTAGATACAGGAGCTAGAGCGACTAAAAAGTTTACAGATAATGAATTAAGAGTAGCTTCTAATGTTAATGCATTATCTGCCAATACCGATAAAGGAAAAGTTCTTCAGGTAAGCCAAGCTCCGTTTTTAAACAAAGATGCTCAGTTTGTTATTAGCTCAGGGTTTGGTATAAGAACCCTAGACGGTAAGACAGGGCCGCACAAAGGTATAGACATTATATGTACGACAAGAAGTGTACAGGGAATGGAGTTAGTCTCTTTAGCTGACGGTGTTGTTGAATCAGTTCGTAAAAATGCTGGAGGGTATGGTTATATTGTTAGGATAGCACATGGAGGCGATTACAGTACTGGTTACGCACATATGAGTAGAATTGATGTGAAACAAGGTCAAAGAGTTGTAGCTAATAAAACAATACTTGGCCTTGCCGGGGGTGCTAAAAAGACCGTAGGGGCGGGGCGTTCAAGAGGTGCTCACTTACACTATGAAATCTTGTATAAAAATAAGCATATAAATCCTTACAAAATACTTGATTTAGGTCTCGCTGCAGGAGGTCTTGGTGGTATCCTTGAAGGTATCTATAACCCGTCTGCAGTAGCTGCGCCTAGCTTTAATGTTAAGAAATTTACTGAAACTATACCTAGTACTCGTCAAGTTGTACAAAGCGTCTACGACGAATCTCTCTTGTTAAATAAGATTGTTGAGAAATTAAACAAAAATGTTAATAAAGGAATGGCACAAGCTTTTCCTACTATTAAAGTTTACATTACTGTAGGTAATGAAGATCAAGATTATTGGCTAGGTTTAGATGCATCATCAATAGAATATTATGAATTAAAAGGTATTAGAGACTTCTCTCTTGTAACCAGTAATCAAAATAACCCTATTGATGTTGTAAGTATGGTAGTCGCTGATCCTAATTTTATTAAAAGTGATGAAGTTACTAGCATACTTTCAAGTGTATACTATAAAGCCGAGGATGGTAGTTTAACTAAAACTACTGATACTAATGGTATTTCTATAGATGCAATAGGTACTGATTACGAGAGACAATTTAAGAATAATAGAATCAAACTTAAGCCGGGGATGAAGCTTCATATACGTTTAGGATATGAAAATAACCCGAATAATCTTGATATCGTCTTTAATGGTTCTGTTATCAGTACACAAAATGTAAGCGCTAATTCTATTAGAGTTGTTGCTGAAAGTTTTGGTAAAGAACTTCTTACAGACGTACTAGGAACCACGGAGCCACAACGTTTAGGTGGCGGATGGAATAGCTCTACAGGATCTATTTTTGCTGACTTAATGTTACTACCGGGAATATTTCATTTTGGTAAATCTTATTCCTTTCTAAGGATGGTTGCACAGTTTACGTTAGGCGATGAGATTGATCCAGAAGCTAAGAGCCTACTACGCGGCAACACTAACTCTCTTTCCCAATCATTTAGTAATGATGGCAGTGCAAATCCTTTTAACACCAATTACTACTTAGGTTTTAAAATCTTTAGTAATGTTGTTCAAAGATCTAGAGTGTATACGAATATATACGCCGCAGACATAGAACATGTTGATAGTGAATTTGATTCTCCTGTGGCTAATCTATTTGCTAATTCACTGTTTAATTTAAATAGAGCAATCACGTACGATTATTTTGCTGTAAGTGAAACTCCTTGGGAAACAATGAAACAGATGACTTATCGTCATCCCGGAACTATAGTCAAACCAATGTGGTACCAAGATCGTTGTACTTTGTTTTACGGAATAAAAGAGCAACTGTATATTGCCAGAGACGCTGATAATGTTCTTATGAAAGAAACTGTTATTGATAAAGATAATAGCCCAGAAGAACAACTAGCATTACCAAAGTACGCAGAAGTTCGTTCTCAACGTATGGAACCAGCATGTAATTTCCATATTTTAAGTACAGAGTTAAATATCATAAATAACGCTATTAAACTAAATGGTAATTATTTTACTAAAGTAAACGTTGCTTATAGGGATGATAATGATGATATTACAACTATATCTGATTGGGAGACTCTACAGATGTCTTTGGATGATAACTTATCCCCTTGGTCGATAAGAAGCACTGAGTTGACTTTAAGTGGTTGCGACAAGCGTTACATGGCTTATAGATATGGTACTCAATTCTTGCTAGAAGAGGCTGAAAAGATGTATGAAGGCAAGATTCTTATTGTAGGTAATCCAACGATGAAAGCAGGAGATTATGCTTTCATAAAAGATACTAACAAGAGAATGTTTGGTATTATTAAGATCAGAGAATGTAAGCATCATTTTAATGAAAAAGATGGTTTCATTACGGAGATCACTCCAGGCCAATTCGTAGAACCTGCTGAGTTTGTAAGGTCTACTTTCTTTCTTAGATTAGGTCTCGTAGCTAAAGGTCTTATGGATGTAAAATCCAAGAGTTTGTTAAGTAAAGCTTTTAGTAGTGAAAGCCTTCAGATGTTCGTTAACTACTTGTATCTCCAAGATCAGTTTGCGAAGTTAAGTGAAATATCTGGTAGTGCTGATATATTGAAAACTGATACCTATATAGCAGGTTTAACTGAAGACCCCGGGTTTACGTTGACACACTTTGGTATGGGTGCGTTTTTTACTTATCTAACTTACCGCACAGGTAAGAATTTGATTCTAAAAACCGGACTTAATTCTAGATTTGGTTTCTTTAATAAAGGGGCTCTTCAAGCTCTAAGTAAAGCGGCCTCAGATACTGGAGCGTACTTAACAAGAACTTTTGGGAAACAAGCCTTAGTGTCCGGAGGAAGATCAGCCCTTAATAACGGAGCCCTTACTTTAGCAAGATTCTGGTTCGGCCCCGATAAAGCGGCTCTTCTTGCGAGAGGTGCACTGAGATTACCCGTTATTGGAGTAAACCTGACAGCTAGACTTTTAGTTAGAAGTGCAATTGTAACTGCTAGTACAACAATGCTAGGAATAAGTATATTTAACCCTATTGGTTTTCTTGTTACTGTTGCCGTAAGCTTAGCTATCTCTTGGGCTAATGCTAAGATAGAAGAGAACAAATACACTCGCCAACCAGCTTTATTCTACCCTCTTGTATACCATGGTAAATATTATGTTGCTGGTATGGATGGTGCTGTTAGAAATACCTACTTTGATTCACTAATCTTAGAAGGTAAGACAACTATAGCCCAAATACAGAAAGCAGCAACAATCGTAGATAAGAAGAGACAATTAACTGGTCACTCTACTTTATTCCCTGGTTTCTTAAAAAACGGTGAATACAAAAGAAGAGTTACTTTTGAACTTGATTCTGAAGGTAATATTGTAAAAAATCTTTATGGAGTTAATTAATGACAAAAGTTACAGATCTTAAACATAACTTAGATCGTTACAAAGAATCGTATCAATTAGGTACGATTCTTACTGTAACTCAAGATAAGAATAATTTTATACACGCTATAGTGCAAAAGGATGATTCTGACATAGCTGATCCTTCACATGTTGACTCTTTAATATTTAACGATTATAATGTAGGCCCAAATGGGGATAAAAAACTATTAGCTATGCTTTTTATCCCCATAACTAATTTAATTGGAAATGCTTATGAGAATATAGAAAGTTATGTAGGCATGAGAGTTAAGGTAAGACTAGTTGACGGTATTGCTAGAGATGCTATTGTACTTCCTGAAGCTTTTCTTAGTTTCTCTCAACAAAAAACTATTAAAAAGGTTCTTACTGAGTCCAAAACAAAAGACGTTCTCGACAAAGAATTTGAAAATGAGATAAGTGAGTTGTTAGGGCTTGAGTTGAATGATCTAGGTTTTATTAATTTGCAGGGAAATGACTCTTTTGTTAAAGTAGTCGTTCCTTCAGGCCATGCAACAACAGATCAGAAAATACAAAATGAAAACACAAAGAATGATAAGCGCTTAGTACTTAAAGAAGAAATTACAACTATACAAGGAAATAACCTACTATCTAAAATGAAAACTGCGTTGTGTCACACACCAGCTAAATTTTTATCAGGTAAATAATCTTATGCTTTTAAAATCAAATAATGCGTCTTCAGCTTTTGTAGATATTCAAGATGAGTATACTCAAATTGCCAGCGGGCCTAACTCAATAACAACTACAAGAGACGCTGGGAACTTTATAAACGGCCCTGTATCTTTCTCAAGCCCTCCTTCTTCTTATCGTTTCGGGGGTGTTTTTCGTTTTAATCCGTTGATAGCTACTTGTGTGCCTTCAACTATTGCCACACCTATCTCTACATTAACACTAGATGTACCAATTAAAAATATAACTACACTCTCTGCTATTACTGGTATTATAGCTTCTCTTCTTTAAGGAATAAACATGGATTTTAATTACGATTTAGAACTGCACATAGAGACTGGAGACATACAGATTGTAAATCAAG
>JACCDG010177414.1_pt1 | contig 26983 bp, 31 predicted proteins | sample 7442471 | NCBI WGS metagenome assembly JACCDG01 (sample SAMN15323444, study PRJNA562643) | freshwater metagenome | isolation source: river surface water | place: USA:Blue River Watershed | collected 2017-08-17 | reverse complement strand
TTGTAAGTATTTGGGGAATTGAACTTATTTAAACGTAAATTCTTTTGACGCTCTCAATGAAAAATACCAAATATCAGAGTAATTATAAGTACAAATCAGTTTTATTGAAATTTAGCAAGGTGAAAAGTCGAAAATATCCCGCCTTCAAGAATTAAAAAGAAAAATTCAACTCAGCTCAAAAGACCTAAAAAGCGGAGTAAGCCCACAGATGTTTATTAAAAAATTTCTCTAGTGGTCTTTAGTTGAGGAATCTCAAGATTTCCCCACATAAGATCTTCTTCTACTCTTTTCATAAATGCGGAACTTGCTTCCGCCTCCCCATGAACGATGAATGTTTTTTCAGGTTCTCTTATAAAACCTTTTAACCATCTTATAAGATTATTTTGATCTGCATGGGCTGATAATCCTCCGATGGTGTGAATACTTGCAAGAACATTACATTCCTCACCCATAATACGAACTGTTCTCTGTCCATCAACAAGTCTCCTTCCAAGAGTACCCTCCGCTTGAAAACCAGAAATAATTACAGCGTTTCTCTTATTTGGAAGATTGTTTTTTAAATGATGTAATATTCTTCCAGCCTCACACATACCGCTTGCAGATAAAATGATAGCGCCCCCTCGAATATGATTGATTGCGATAGACTCTTCAACGCTTTGCGTAAATCTAATATTTACTAGATCTCTATTTTTACCTATCCACTCTGCAATTTCACGAACATTACTATCAAGTTCTGCATAGTAATGGCTTGTTAACATAGAAACTGATGTTGCCATTGGAGAGTCAACCCATATGTCAACCTTTGGGATGTATGCTCGCTTAACTAGGTCGCTTAGAATAAAAAGAATCTCCTGGGTTCTACCTACTGCAAAAGAGGGAATAACTATATTGCCACCATTACTTATTGTTTGATTGATTACAGATACAAGTTCTTTTTCGGTTTCCTCAATACTTCGATGAAGTCGATTACCATATGTAGACTCTACTAATAAGATATCTGCGTAATCAATATATTCTGGATCACGGGTAAAGGGTTGATTAAACATCCCTAGGTCTCCACTAAAGACTATTTTCTTCTTATTGTTACTTTCAGTTTCAATATTGATAGATATTATAGATGCTCCAAGAATATGTCCCGCTATAGAAAACTCAAAATCTACGCCAGGGATTGGAGAGAATATTGTTCTAAATGGAACCTTTCTTATCTTTTTAAGGCAATCAGAAGCCTCTTGAGTGCTGTATAAAATTTCTCGGGTACTTCTAGAGGCGTTTCTTTTGTCACGTTTATTTGCTCTTGCAAGATTAGACTCTTGAATATGTGCACTATCCATTAACATAATTTTCAAGAGTGCTTCCGTGCCAGGGGTACAGTAAACTGGACCAGAAAAGCCTTGAGAAATAAGTCTAGGGAGTAACCCACTGTGATCTATATGCGCGTGAGTAAGAATAATAAAATCTATTGAACTCGGTGGAACGTCTAATTCATTTAGATTTTTAGCGATTGCCTGCCTACCACCCTGAAACATTCCATAATCGACAAAGAACCGAATGTACCTACCTCTTACCTTGCATTCGATAAGATATTTAGACCCAGTTACTTCGCCCGCCCCACCCAAAAATTCAATTTTCATTGATTGAGTATGATGCTATGAGGGCTAGATGTAAATAAAAAAGTAAATTACTTATACTATTGGAATACTAATCAACATTACTAGAATCAAATAAAATATTATTTACCTAGTAAAACTATTGGCTTTCATTCCAGTTAAACTTATGCATGATTCTATGAATCGTTGGCGCTAACATCAACGCAGCAACAATCAAAAAAATAAGTCCAGAATATAGCGCATAGAGCCCAGCGAATATTTTACCTGCCTCAGTAAGAGGATTATTCACAGGCCCCATTCCACCTAGTAGCATTGCAGAATTTACAAATGCACTAGTCAAAGACAAATTCTCAAAATACATGTATCCCATCATTCCAATACCTAACGAGATAAGTAGCAAAATGAACGCAAAAAAAGCATGCAGGACAATTCTCAATATAAATTTTTTTGGTGGAATCGGTGGCTTAAACTTAGATTCGTAAATCATTCTGATAATAATCCTTAATGATTTATTAAAGTAGTTGATTTAAACATATCCAATTTACTCTAATTTTTTACTTTCAGTTCATTTTTAATAAATTTATTGTATTGAACCTTGTTAATTTTTGCTCCAAAAACTCCAGCAAATATTTTCAATTAAATTTAAACCGTCAAAACAACCGACTCTTCACATTGAATTGTCGTGAATCCCGACAATTAAAAAGCCATGCCCAAGCATGACCTTTATCAAGAAAATGTTTATTAATTAATTACAGCAAGAATTATTCTCTACGCATCAGCTTTCTTTTTATGCTTTACAGAATGAACATCCATAATTGCAACAACCACATTTGCCTTTAAAAAGATATTTCATTAAAGCCGCAATTGCTAGCACCAAAGCGATATTCATTAAAACCCACATTACATCAGGGTGCATTGGAACTGATCCATTAAAAAGTTCATACATGATCTTCTCCTAAACTGAATTAAAAACTACTTGGACATTTTCTCCTTTGCACAATCTGAGGCTTTCTCCAAATCCTTACCAGTATCCTTAATAGTGGCGCAATCAGTAAAAATATCTTTTTCGTACAAGCATCCAAAATAATCAACCCTTATTAAAAATCAAGCCATTTGAAGCATAACGTAAGCTTAACCATAAAAAATTATGCTGAATTAAATGAAATCTATTTTTTTAAGTTAACTTCAAATCTTAATTGGTCAATTATTTTTTGTATTTCTTCAAGGCAAATAACACTTGGGATTGAACTGATTTTCCAGTTAACTCCAAATTCATCCTCAGCATACCAAGTGGGCAATGGCATTTCTATGTCAGCCCCATCCTCCTTAATTTCCCTAATCTTATTTACTTGTGTTGTTAATTCCTCTTGGATTTCCTCTGCGGTCCATAGCGATTTACTCATTGCATTCCCCTAAAATTAAGATGTTTAGCCGTCATTGATGGCTTACCCATAGTTTTACTCGTCCAAAACAACATTAGGTAATCTGTTTTCTGAGCAATGAAATCTCATCTAACAAATCCATTACCATTGCAACACCGGGAGTATTGATTTCAAGATCACGAGATAGTCTTAATGCTCTCTTAGCTCGGCTTAAAGCATCACCACTAAATCGCCAATCTTCTGGTGAATTTCCAACTGGGCTAAGTATTCCCTCATGCACCCAAGCAATTAAATACTCATGCTCTAAGCCGATTGCATGACATAGTTCAACAGTGGTCATCTGAACTTCATCTTCAACGATCGACACTTGCTCAATTTGAATATTATTATCAGTCATATCTATCCCTTTAACCTTTTCTAGGATTGAATTTAAAGGACTTCGCCATAGAGCGATAAGCTTCTTTATCAGCATCTGTTTCAGCCGCTGGTGTAACAATCACAATCACAACATATAGGTCCCCAGGCTCCTTACCAGGAATGCCGCGACCTTTTAAACGTAATTTACGACCTGAATTTGAACCCGCAGGAATTTTAAGTTCGACTGACCCACTTGGTGTTGATACAGTAACCGTTTCTCCAAGTGCTGATTCCCAAGGGCTTATAGGCAAGTCCATGTAGACATCCCGTCCATCAATACGGAATTGGGGGTTAGGTTTAAATGATATTTCTAAATATAAATCTCCAGCAGGTCCAGTTCCAAAGCCCGGAGATCCTTGGCCAGCCAATCTAAGATGCTGTCCAGGATGAATTCCCTTAGGAATAGTGATATCGAGCTTTCGTTCTTGCATAAAAACCCGGCCCTGGACGTCATGACTTGGCATTTGAAGTGAAATGGTCCTTTTAGCACCATCATATGCATCTAAAAGGTCAATCATTACTTTTGCATGATGATCCTGACCTTTTGCATTTGTTGTTGATTGTCGCCTTGATCTTGCTTGTCTGCCAAATAACTCCTCAAAGAAAGCGCTTTGCTGATCTGCATTAGGATTAAATCCACTTCCACTAAATTCAAAGCCTGAATCCCAATTAGGTGGCGGAGTAAAATCTTGACCATGCTTAGCTTGAGAGCCTACCTGATCATAAGCCGCCCGCTTTTCTTGGTCTTTTAATACCGCATAAGCCTCACCAACCTCTTTAAAACGTTCCTCCGCCTCTAACTCTTTACTCACGTCCGGATGATATTTACGTGCCAGCTTACGGTAAGCAACTTTAATTTCGTCATCACTAGCCGTTTTAGCTACACCAAGAACTTCGTAGTAGTCTTTGAACTTCATACTTGACGCAAACCTTTGCATTAAACTAAAAGTTTTCTAGTGTTAATCATACTATTCAAACTTGCGCTTGAATAAAAATTAACGCTGGCACTGGTAAACCTCATTGAAAGCTAATACTTAAAAATAGTTTATTGGCCTATTTTCTCTTAAATACAACCTATTGAAATTTTACTTTTTACCTTGAGCAAGTGATGAAATTTCTCTTGCGAGGTTCGACAATCTGACTGCTTCTGAGGCAGACTCAGCTGCCATTTTAGAGGCGTTTGCAGCTTCACTTGATGCTTTGAGAAGTGATTCTTCAGCTTGTTGTGCGACTGCCGCTGCGGCTGCGGCTGCGGCCGCTGCGGCTGCGGCTGCCGATTCAATTGCTGCAGAAGCCGCAGCAACTGCGGCATCTGCAGCAGACTCAATCACCGAGAGCAAAACAGGGCCTGAAGATGCTTCTTTCGCGGCAAGCATTGCATTCATCGTGGCAATTTTGGATTGTTCACATGATTTTGCTGCTCTTTTTGCTGTTTCTGAGGATTGAATTGTCAGTTCATTAAGATTTCTTAGGGCAACAATATAACTTTTATTAATGTTTTTGTATGTTTCTCTTAAGTCCTCTAATTCAGCCTGCATTTCGGCAAGTTTTTCATATACCTTATCTAAACTCTTCTGCATTTGGATAACCTTAAAAGTCTTTTCCATAGCATACGCTAAGTTGATGGAAAAATCCTACCTGTAAAATTAATTTCATACATTTATAAAGATTTTGTGTATATTTCAATGATGGTCAAAAAAATGATTATCCCTAGGCAAGACAAGAGAATTCTCCAAAGCTTAGAGGAGATACATAATCTTATTGACGATTTGAGCTGTGATATTAAAACAGAAAAAGAAAAACTTCTTTTAATTTCAAAACCAAAATCAAACTCTCCTCAGTATTACGAAAATACGCAATCAAAAAATGACCTAGTTATTCAATCGATAAAGTTATTACAAGCTAATTCAGTCGATATCATGAACGCTACTAATTCAGTTCTCACTGAGGTTGAGAGTAAGTTTGAAAAACTGAAGCAAAAGGATGATTTAAGAATAAAAACAATTCATAATCTTAGGAAAATAATTCAAAAAAACAAAACAAGCATACAAGCAAGTAATATTGCGCTAAACGCGATAAACCTTATAGTTATGTTTGACCAATTAACAGGTTTGCCCAATAGGAGATTGCTGGAAGACAGGTTAAATCAACTACTAAAATATAATCAAAGATGGGGTACATATGGCGCAATTATTTTTTTGGATTTAGACAAATTTAAAATACTTAATGACGAATTTGGGCATCATTTTGGTGACAATCTATTGAAATCAGTCGCTCAAAGACTTAATTCTATTGTTAGAGATACTGATACAGTTTCAAGATATGGGGGGGACGAGTTCGTTATTGTATTAAAAAGCTTAAAGGGGAACATTCTTGAATCAAGTACTCAAGTTGAAAAAATCGCCCTAAATATACTAAACGGCTTCAGGCATAGCTTCAAGATCCCTAAATTAAAGGGAGGCTTTATTGAGTGTGAAATTTCTGCAAGCCTAGGGGTAATTATTTTTGGGGAAGATAGGGTAAGTCCCAATCAACTTCTCGATTGGGCTGACGAGGCGATGTATTTGGCCAAAAGCGAGGGTGGTAACAACATAAAGTTTCTTAACTCGTCGGATTCATCCAATACAACTCTATTAGATTTATATTTCCTCGTGAATCAAACAGGTAAAGAAACAAACTTACATGGACTTAGAACGCGTGAATATGTGAAATTATTAGCTACACGAGCGCTTAGAATGAATCTCTTTCCGAGAGAACTCAATCATCAACTTATAAATCGTTTATACAAAACAACACAGTTCCATGATATTGGAAAGACTAAAATCCCTCAATCAATTATTAGTAAGAATGGAAAATTAACTGAGGCTGAAGATGAGATAATGAAAAACCATGTAACACTTGGCGTTGATATTCTTAAGAATGCAAAAAAGACATGTCCGAAATTGAAAGTGTTATTAGATACGGCAATTGAGTTAGTAGAGTCTCATCATGAGAATTGGGATGGAACTGGATACCCAAAAGGCTTAGTGGGTAACGCCATCCCCCTTTCTGGAAGAATTATGGCAATTGCTGATGTATATGATTCACTTGTTTCCATAAGATCCTATAAAGATAGAATGAGTCATGATGAAGCGATCTCAATCATGAGATCAAAATCTGGTAGCCATTTTGACCCTTCAATGATAGATGTCTTATTATTAGAGCAAGAAAAATTTAGAGAAATCTCAAACGCCATGGGAGAGCAACCTAGTTAAGTGCCCATCACAACCATCTATTTTTACTTGCAATATCTTCGCATTTGGTTAATGGAGGGCTGACTATTAGCTTTTTAAAAAATGATTAATATCCTACCTGATTATGTGCCAATAAAAAGCAAATTTATAGTTGCTCTGATAGTATCCTCTCTGTGGGCTGCTTCCTCTCTTTATCTATCCTACCCATGGTTAAATGACCTCTCTCAACACTTGGGATTATTTGGCGCTTGCTACCTTATCGGTTATATAGCCATTATTCCAGGATTTATAAATTCATTTCTGATCGTCGGTCTATTGTTAGACCGTCGTCCCATTAAAAAGACATTTCATTCGCTACCTGAAATTACAATATTAATTGCTGCATATAATGAATCTAGGTCTATTACTCATACAATTCAAAGTATTTATAAGCAGGATTATTCTGGAAAAATAAATGTCATCGTCATTAACGACGGATCAAGCGATGATACTCATCATCAAATCACTCATTTACTTACTAATCATCCAACTCTCTCCTTAATCAATTTCAAAAAAAATCAAGGCAAGGCAAATGCATTAAATGCGGGTCTTAAACAATGTAAAACAGATTTAATTATTAGCATCGATGGTGATTGTTGGGTAAGGAGCGATGCGATTAAAAATATTGTAGAAAGATATTTGTCAGATCCTCCTGAAACAAAGGCAGTTGCAGGTTCTATACTCGTTAAAAACTCACGTGAGAATTGGATTGCAAGTGCACAAGAGTGGGACTATTTTCTGGGCATTGCATCTATCAAACGGGTTCAGTCCTTATTTCAGGGAACTCTTGTCGCACAAGGTGCTTTTTCCATCTATGACAGAGCCACTTTGATCAATCTAGGTGGCTGGCCCAATTGTGTTGGTGAGGATATTGTTCTCACCTGGAATCTACTGGAGCAAGGGCATAGAGTAGGCCATGCAGAGGATGCATGCGTTTTCACTAACTGTCCAAACTCAATATCTCAATTTATTAAACAACGCCAAAGATGGTCCAGAGGGATGATCGAGGCTTTTAAGTTGCACCCAAAGCTTTTGTTTAAAACTAGATTAAGCCTCATTTATATCTTATTCAATAGCCAATTCCCACTGATGGATATTGCTTTTACCATTGGTTTTATCCCCGGAATCATTCTTGCCTGTTTCGGGAAATTCTGGATTGTTGGCCCGATGACTTTAGCTTTAATTCCAACTGGAATACTCCTAAACTATGTGATGTATAATGTAGGAAACAAAATGTTCAAATCTGAAGGTCTACACATTCGAAATAACCTTAAAGGATTTATTACTTACGTATTCTTTTATAGCCTAATTCTCCAACCAGCATGTGTTTACGGTTACCTCTCAGAAATTTTTAAATTTAAGAAGCACTGGGGTACAAAATAAACTCTTACCTAAAAATTTTTGTCACCCTATTTTTTTATTTGCTATCAAATCTGTCAATTGCAGATGAGACAACAATCAAGGGGCAGGGATTAGTTCTTCCTGAATTTTTTATTTCAAGTGATTCTGAGAAGCTTTCTATTAAAAAAGCTTCACTAGGTTATCTGCCATTCTATGAGCATGGGGACAGCAACACAGGAATAAAACTGCAAAATAATCAATTTCATCAAGATTCATGGAGTATCTATTCGAATCAAATATCATTTATTACTAAAGAGATTAATTCCAAAACTGCCTTGGGCTATTTAGTAAACCTCGGAGTCAATCAACTAGAAGGAAAATCCATCATCACTATCGATAGCCAGTATCAGTTCAAATTATTTGATAAAACAAGTATCGAACTCATTCTTAATAGAGATCGTGTAGAAACTCAAAAGGCATTAGAAAATAATACCTTTTTTACAATGGCAGCCATCAATATTGAACAAGAGATCCGCAGTGATTTGCGAGCAATGCTCATGATTGGTGAAATGAAATTCTCGGATGGCAATTCAAGACCCTTTTTGCGTGCAAGATTGATAGCTGACGTATTACCTGATTATGGAGTTAATCTACAATTAAGATATCGCCAATTTCACTCAGATGATATTGATGTGGAAAGAAATTATTTCAACCCGGAAGATTATAGGGAAACAATGCTCGTGATTGGATACAGAAAAAGATTCGAGGGCTGGAATTTAGCAGGGACTCTAGGGGTCGGCAGACAAGAAATTGATAACCTTAATTCGACGCAAACTAAATTGATAGAATTCAATGCCACAAGCCCATTCGTTAAAAATATTTTTTTTAGAACACGGCTGGGATATAGCCAAGCAGCTGGATTCCAAGGGGCAGACTATAGTTACCGATATTTATTCGAGGAATTAATTTTTGCATTCTAAATGTCAAAAGAATTGACACTGAAAACTATGCATCAGCTATGTATTGAAATTTTGGACGAAAAAAATGGCTACTTTTTCAAGTAACCATTTAATTAAAAAATACAATTTTGGTGGGCTGTGCGCGATTCGAACGCGCGACCAACGGATTAAAAGTCTTATTATCAAAATAAATATCTATTAATAATCAGTACTTAATAATAATATATCTCTTGAATTATGTGTAGTCTGAGTGTAGTCTGTAGTCTATTCGTAGTCTGTGGAATTCAAAATGGATTGGGTAAAAGATAATGTTCAGCAAGGCTTATACAAGAGAGTCAGACTTAATGATGGAGTGTGGGCTGTTAAAGCTCGTCCAAAAGGTAGCAAAACTCCAGTCACAGTGACAATTGGCAAAGATTCCCTGTTTTCAGCTCAAGAAGCCAGAAAGAAAGCTAGAGAGATTCTTGCTCAACTCGCTCAAGGGATTAATCCAAATCAACAACGCAAAGAAAAAGCCATTATCGAAAAAGCCAGAAATCTAACTCTTGAGGAGGCAATTACAGAGTTTTCAATGATTGCAAGCTGGAAGGACAAAACACGTAATGATGCTCTATCTACATTAAACAGAAGGTTTGAGGATTGGTATAAAAGACCTTTAGCTAGTATTACTAAAGAGGAATGCCAAGCGAGATTTCTTAAAATAAAAAATGATGTTTCCTCTAAAAAGCTTAAAAGAGATAAAAAAAGAAAAGCTTTAAATAAACCAATCAAGGTCTATGGCAATGAAGTTGGTGTTGGAGAGGCACAGAGAGCTTTTAGATACCTCAGTTCAATATTCAATAGCTATATTGAAGACAAAGCTGGACAAGAGAAACTTCTTCCCAATGGCAACCCTTGCACAATTTTAAAAGCCAAGAAACTTCGTAAAGCACTATTACCTAGAGAGAGATTTCTCAATGATTTAGAACGAAGCAGGCTTTATGATACGCTTGCATTAAGTAGTCATGAGCAATACCAAGGAAGAATCACAAACGACGATGCAGACTTAGTTCTTCTTCTTATTTACACGGGATTGAGATTAGATGAGGCAAGAACAATGCTTTGGTCTAAAGTTGATTTAAACTTAGAGGAATTTACTGTAATTCAAACAAAGAACGGAAGAAATCACACCCTACCAATGACTCAAGCGACAAAAGATATCTTCCTGAGAAGAATTAAAGATAAAAAAGGTATTTATGTATTTCCCAGCCCGTTAAACCCAAAGAATCCGACAACAGCAAGTAGAACATTTAGGAGAGTATGTGAAGAAGTTGGATTTCAGTTTTCAGCTCATGACTTGAGAAGGACAGTTGCAACAGTTGCTAGCGAGATGGGTTATGACTTGAATAAGATTGGTGCTGTCTTAAATCACTCGAAAGCTGGAGTTACAGCAGGATATGTTCAAAATACTAGAGCTGGAAAAAAAGCAGTGTTAGTGACAATACAAAATGCCCTATTTCCAATACCTCATGAGGAATAAAAAAGTCATTGATGTGTATCATCAGGTTGATTAATTATTTTCTAATAACCTATTGATTTTTATTAAATTATCCCCATGTTAATTAATTGATAAAGTTAATGGAGAAAATCAAAAACTATGTTTGATAGTCAAGCGGTAATTAACTCCTACGCTCACCTCGGATATGACAAAGAAACACGCCCTCTTACTCCAGTAAAAATTGAAAGACTCAAGTTTGCCAGCGGATTCAAAATGGCTTGGAAAGATTTAAGTACTGACTTACAAGAGAAATTAAAAAGAAGAAAAGCCTCTGATAAGAATCGTATTAAAAGAACTTTAAGATTAATTATTGGAAATTTTGTATTTGCATATTTTGAGAGAAAACCATTATCTATTCCGAATAAAGCAGAGTTATATCTACCAGAAACAAGATTGGCTAAACTTTTTATAACGAGAGAATCTACAAGAGCAGTGGTAAAAGCCTTGCTTGAGAAAGAATATATAAAACTTAATCGTAAAGGCTCTAAGGAAGCAAAAAGAGTAAATAACTATATTGCAACCGAGAAATTAGCTAAGGTATTAGTGCCCTTAGTCTATTGCACAAAAGAAGAATACGATGACTCAAGATATAAAGACTACATAGTATTCAAGAAAGAAAGTAAGAAAGAAAGAGAAAAGAGAATAAATAATAAAGAAGAAATAGAAACAAGAACTATGGATATTATGGAGACGAGTTCATTAAGGGACGACCATCCAGATTTATTGGCTCTAAGAAGGGTTAATAATTTTCTCAAAAATATATCTTATCCGTTAAAAGCCCCAATTTATATGGTTTATGTAAGAGACCCTTTCCATGGAGGGAGACTCTACACACCTGCACAAAACTTACCAGATAGAAATGCCAAGGTACGCATAAATATGTTACTAGATGGCAAAGAGGTTGTAGAAATAGACATCAAATCTAGTTTTTTAAGAATGGCAGCTGCTTTAGAGAAAATGAAGCTTCCAGATGACCCTTATATGCATATTGCCAATAAAGCGGGACTGAATAGAGGACAGGTTAAATTCTTCTTTACTCGTGGATTTGGAAATTCAAACAGAAAATTTGAGCATAGAGATAAAAAACAACCCAAAAATAGCATTACTAAAGAAGAAAGAGTTCAACTTGAAAAAATTGTGCAAGCAGACTACCCAGAGGTTTATAAATATCTTTATCGAAAAGACCCTACAGGGAACCAATTTCAATCTTTAGAGGGCGTTATTATGCTCAAAACCATGGATAGGCTAGCGCATCATAATCTTCCAGCGATTCCCATACATGACTGCTTATTAGTTCAGAAAGATAACTTTGGAGTGGCTGAGATACTCTTGAAACGTGTATGGAAAGAAGTAATGGATGTAGAATTTGAGCCTGAGGTTGAAATTAAGATGTCCTCTTGAAACAAATGTAAAATCATTTTCATTCTGAATAATTTAATTATTTTTAGACTATTTTTCGTAAATTCCTAAATTTGAAATTTAATAGAAAAAGAAATTTACTTGGAAAATATAATAACTACATAATAAATACATAGCCAAAGCAATTAAATTATTAAGATTATTAATCCCTGATTTAGGGTCAAATCAAAGGAATTTAAAATGGAATTAATATTAATTATTATTTTACTTGGTTATGCTCTATTATTTTTCACTTCAAAAAGTTCTCAATCAACCAAGGAGACACCTTCAAGAACTACACTCAACTTAGATATAGATTGGAACAAAATTGATGATGAATTTGTTATATTTGATTTAGAGACCACAGGACTTAAATCCAACAAAACACCAGTTGATATAGTCGAAATTGGCGCTTTAAAAGTAAGAAAGGAAGATTTAAAAAATGGAGTTGATGCCACTGCATTTCATGCTCTATTGATACCTCATCGAGGAGGAATAAATCCAGAAGCAGCCAAAATTAATGGTATTACTGAATCTATGATTAACAAAGATGGTGAAAATGCTGAAAAAGTAATGAGGGAGTTTGTTGAGTTTGTGGGTAATCGAAAATTAATTGCCTACAATGTAGATTTTGATAGATGGTTTTTGAAGAGAGAGTTAGCGCATTGGGGTATTAAGAAGTCATTTAAATACGAATGCGCTTATGAATTATCCAAAGAGGCATTTTCATATTTAAATAATTATAAATTAGCAACTGTTGCCAAAAATCTTGGAATCCAAAATCCTCAAGCTCATCGTTCTTTGGGAGATTGCATTACTACTTTATGGGTATACTTGGCAGCAAAATCCAAACTATGAAATACATATCATTTTTATTTATCATCTTTTCCTTAAAATGAATAAATTTATTTTATTGACTATATTGATTACTATACTTTTAGGCTGTAGCAAAAGTGAAGAAACTATTAAGAAAGAAGTATTTGATACGTGCCTTTTACAAGCAAATCAAACTTTTAGTACTGGTAATTTTGGAACAAAAATTAGATTTATGGAACAATGTATGATGGCAAAAGATTATTTTTATAAAAATGATTTTAGTTGCCCAGACAAAAATGGCCTTGATGGCGCATATGAAATGTATTTCATCATGGATTGCTACGAATAGTTATTATTAAGTCTATTCACAGGCTTTGATAGCTCAAGCTCTTATGAATATCAATTAACAAATAAGCAAACAAATATTATAAATACATCATGTGGATGATTTAGAAAAGTTATGGAAAAAATCAGAGTAGCAGAACTGTTCGCAGGAGTTGGAGGTTTCAGACTAGGACTTGAGGGCTGGGAGGGGAAGTCACCATCTTCAGGATATAAAAATGATATGCACTCCCCCTATGATATTGTATGGAGCAATCAATGGGAACCTTTAACCAAAACTCAACACGCCTCAGAAGTTTATGTATCTAGATGGGGAAGAAAAGGTCATAGTAATGAAGATATATCTAACATAAAAGTTGTTGAAATCCCAAAATTTGAACTCCTTGTAGGGGGGTTTCCATGTCAAGACTACTCTGTTGCGACAACATTAAAAAATAGTAAGGGGCTGATAGGTAAGAAAGGTGTTCTCTGGTGGTCAATTCATAAAATACTTTCAGAAGTGAATGAAAAACCGAAGTACTTATTACTTGAGAATGTTGACCGTCTACTAATTTCTCCATCAAAACAGAGGGGCAGAGATTTTGCCATTATCCTTCAAAGTCTTAACGCTCTAGGGTATGCAGTAGAATGGAGGGTCATTAATGCTGCGGATTACGGAATGCCACAAAGAAGGAGAAGAGTCTTTATTCTCGCATATCATTGCAATTCGGATTTGTTTCAGCAGTCTACAACTGTTGACCCCAAGGAATGGATTCTAAAAAGCTCGATATTAGCTAGTGCATTCCCTTGCTCTATTGAGACGCCATTGAAGCAAAGCATTTTTAAGCTTGATGATGACATAGTAGAGATTTCAGAAAACTTCAATAGTACTGAAACCCAAAGTCATTTTTACAACTCGGGTTATATGTGCAATGGTTTGATTACATCAATAAAAACATCACCACATTATTCAGGACCTTATACTGTTTTAGGAGATATTATTGTCAAAGATAAAGTATCTTCGTGTTTTTATATTGAGGATACTAAGAAAAATAAATGGGTCTATTTAAAAGGTTCAAAAAAAGAATTTCGTAAGAATTCTGATGGATTCGAATATCACTATACTGAGGGGGGAATGGTCTTTCCTGATGCTTTAGATAAACCATCAAGAACAATTATTACTGGAGAGGGTGGAGAATCTCCTTCACGGTTTAAACATGTAATACAAACTGAATATGGACTCAGACGTCTAACACCTGTTGAGCTTGAGAGACTAAACATGTTTCCGGATAATCATACCCTACATGAGTCTGTCACTGACGCTAAAAGAGCATTCCTGATGGGTAACGCACTGGTGGTTGGAATTGTTGAAAAAATTGGTCAGACTCTAGCCATGAGAATACGGTGAAAAAATCCCTTCCATATAATCCTGCCATTAAAAGCTCTATTTTGGCGTATGCTAAAAAGCTAGAAGGTCATTCTTTAAAATCGATTTGTAATAATGAAATAATTACACACCAATATTCTGGTAAAGGTAACTTTGGTCAGCTACTAGAGAAATTCTATTTTTTCTACGAACCCAATTCCGATTCTGAGCCAGATTTTCCCGAAGCTGGTGTTGAGTTAAAGACATCTCCACTTAAAAAAACAAAGTCAGTTAGCAGTCGTGCTAAAGAGCGACTAGTATTAAATATTATTAACTACATGGAAATAGTTAATCAGGACTTTGAAGAAAGCTCTTTTTGGAAGAAGAACTCTTGCCTACTTTTAGTTTTTTATGTATTCGAGAAAGAAAAAGATGTTTTAGATTATAAAATCAGGATAGTTGGTGATTGGACGTTCCCAGAATCTGACTTAGAAATCATCAAAAAAGATTGGAGCCAAATTAAGGCTAAAGTTTTAGCAGGTAAGGCACACGAGCTATCTGAAGGAGACACTCTATATTTAGCTGCTTGTACAAAAGGTGGAAAGGGAGGGAACCCCAGGAAACAACCCAATAGCGAGCAATTGGCGAAACAACGGGCTTTTTCACTTAAGCCTGGATACGTGAATCACATTATTGAATTTCTTGCCTCAGGAAAAAAAGAAACTTATGGGAAATTAATTGCTGATGCAAAACAAGCTCGCACTGAAACCATAGAAAATATAATCCAAAAGAAATTTAGCTCATTAATTGGGAAAAGCGTTGAGGATTTAGTCAGCCTATTTAGTATAACCATAAATCCTTTGGCTAAAAATTATTACTCCATCATCACAAAAAAAATCATCAATTCAGTATTTAATGTCCCTTATGACAGAGAGCTAGAAAATTATATTGAAGAGTTCCAAAAAGCCGATGTGTTAATAAGGACTGTAAGGCTTAAAGAAAATGATATGCCTGAACAAGAGATTTCCTTCCCTGCATTTGATTATAAAAAAATTGTTGATGAGAGTTGGGAAGACTCGGATTTCAAGGCTGATTTAGAACATAAATTTTTATTCATATTTTTTAAAATGGAAAAAAGTAAATTAATTCTTAAGAAAGTTAAGTTTTGGAACATGCCTTTTGAAGATTTAGCTAAAGCAGAGATGGTCTGGAAGGAGACAAAAAGAGTCGTTTCGGACGGAATTATAGTTTCGTCAATCGGTAAAGACAAAAATGGAAAAATCATAAGAAAAACTAACTTCCCAGGTAAAAAATTTAGCAGTGTTGCCCATGTAAGACCACATGGTATTAATTCAAATGATACGTATGATTTGCCTAAGCCCGATGAATACACAAAAGCTAATTTTTATACAAAACATTGTTTCTGGTTAAACAAATCATATGTAAGGGATAAGATTTACTATGATTAATCAACGCTTAGGTTATAAAAGGTTTATCAAGAATTTGACTTTAAGCTAACAAAGAAAAATACTTTAATTTTATTAAAAAATAATTTATATTTTCTACCTGTGTCGATTTGAGCTTCAGCTTGCGGGCACATTAAATAAACTGCTAAAGCGTGTTAAAGCCCGTTTTAGCATTAGCTGAACGGGTTTTTTATTGCCCATCGTTCCGATTTAGTCTTACTTGCAGGGAACGTTAAATGAATACTGCTAAACAAGGCTTGAACCTTTTCTTGAGGAGCAAGAACATGAAAAACAAATCAAAAACCAGTAATGCACAAAATGGCAACAAATTCCTTCACCACCTTGAACTTGGTATACAGTCAATAATATATAACGTTTGGGCTGATAGCTATACTGGGGATAGAGATTTAGCTAGGAGCCATCTAAAACGTCATATTCGACTCATGCTACATACTCATCTAGATGGTATCGTCAATAAATTACTTCCATAACAATTAAAAAGGAAAAATCATGACAATTAAGAAAATAGGTAATGCACTATACATACATGGGGACCATCCAATAGAGGATGCAAAGTTCTATGCGAGTCTTCTGAAATCCCCAGAACTTGGAATAACAGCTAGGCAAATTAAAGCTGTTAAAGATGGAAAACCTGTTTCAATAAAATTAGCTGATAGCGAGGTAAAAGATGAAGACTCGAATTAATTTTATGGAAAAAATCTCTAAGCTTTCTGAAGAGCAGATAAAGCAAATATGCAGATTTACTAAAACACCCTATGTAGAAGGTGAATGGCAAAGATGGCAAGCTCATGCTGAATTTAAGAAATGGCATCACAAATTGATGTAAGAGAGAGATGAGCAAGAAAGGAATAAATAATGGCTAATCCCCCATTTAAGCATTGGTATGCAATTGTTGATGGTGGTTGCTGGTATGTTGGGTATCACATTGATAGGATATCTGCAGAAGAGCAAGCCATTAAGCAGTTTCATGTACTGCTATCTAAAGCAGGTTATTGCATTGTAGATGTAGAATCTTTAAAACAAATTCATGAATGGATTAAAACAAGAATAGAAAAAAGATAGTCCTTTCAAAATAATTCCAACTTTATGATTTAGGAGTTTTTATGGATAGAGACCGTATTTATGTTGATGACTATAAGGATGAGGTAAGAGAGCTATTAGTCCAGCTCAATAAATTGGATAGATGGACATCAAAAAAATATGAGCTTAGAGATAGTATTTATAAGTTATTGAAACGCAAAAGGTACATCGAATTTGCAGGTAGTCCTTACAGATATGGATTACATACAATAGGTGAGTCATACATTTATGATGTGCCATTTACTCAAAGAGGAAATTTAGCTAAGTTTAAGGGAAAAAAAGTTAGATTAGTATGTATCTATTCTGGGAGATTTACACGGTGGTTAATGGCTGGAGTCGTTAAGATTTGATGAGTAAAGTAAATTCTTTTAATTATCAGATTATTTTTCACTTCAGAAAATTAAAAGCTAGTTACTCTTACAGTTATTTATGATTAGTCTTATTTTTAAATAAAATATATTTGGATACTAAATAAGTTATCAAATAAATAAGAATGACTAGAATTAAGAATAAAAAGCTACCACTCTTAAGCTCTTTCTTTAACATAGAGTTAGGTTCAGAGAATGCGTAAAAAAAGGCTATGAGATTGATTAGTATAAAAAACCTAAAAATATTTTTCATTTTGCTAATCTTCTTCTTTTAAGGTAGTCAAGAACCCAGTAAATCAGGTCATAAATTACTATTAATTGTACTAATACTAATAAGCAGATATAGGCTAGAAGAACTTCCTTGTGATGAGGTCTATACCAATACAGTATAAAACTAAGTAAAACAAGTGAGATAAGCACATAACTTAAAAAATATGAAAAAGCCTTAAACCAAAATCTGGCTTTAGCAAACTTTTTTGATGCATCAAACTTTCTAAGATTTACAAAAGAAATAATAGTGGCAAATGGAATTAGGATAATAAATGTTAAGTAAGCACTCATAATTGGAATTGATATAGAGTCAGCCTCTGGAGGGTATACATTAGCAATCAGATTTTCGGTGACTACTTTTTCAACTACATTACCAGTAATTATCGCCCCAATTACCATCAGAGCGAATTTAATCAAACCAAAGCTAATTTTCATTTAAGTTCTCTTGATAATTTACAACAAAAATCCTAAGCAAATTGCAAAATAAATTATTGATTGTTAAAAAAATAAGTTACATAATAATTTCCTGTAATAGGAATAAAATTTTCATTCAATAAAAGGGAAATTATTCACTATGAAATATCTATTATTGGTAACAGCTCTTACAATTACAATACCTGCACAAGCGCAATGTTATGGTTCAGGTAATTTTTACACTTGTAATGACACAAGTGGAAACTCTTATACCGTTAGTAAGTTTGGCAATCAAACTAACGTAAATGGATACAACGCTAATACTGGGTCTAGCTGGAATCAGCAATCCAATACTATCGGAAATTCCACCTACATTAATGGTAATACCAATGGTAGAACTTGGAATGAAACAATAACACCCTACGCCACCTTCGGAACAGACTCTCGTGGAAATTCTTTCTATTACCCTAGGTAAAATTAAATAATTGTTATGTTTAAAAAAATTCTTATATTATTTTTGCTCTATACAATAAGTGCTGTAGATGTTAGAGCTGAGATATACAAAAACTTTACCCCCTATCAAACACTAAAAGAAATAAAGCAGAATTACCCAAATGCAAAATTTGAGGACTTGAAGGCTGCATGGGTTAAAGAGGACGAATATTTTCTCAGCCTTAGTGGGGTTGGAATCTCTGGAAAAATTTATCTTAAAATGCACACGCTTGATGGGTTTAGAAAAAAAGCACTTGAGAATATTGAAAAAAATTACCCAGATAAAGATTCTGAGGACTACAAGACAAATGCTAAATTCTGGCTTGAAAAATTAAACATGCCCCTTGAAGAAAGAATCTATTTAACTTGGGTAAGGTGGATACCTGCTGACAAAATACCGTTTGCAAGGGTTGAAGGTAAATATGGAAAACCTACTTTATGTGGGTTTGATGATGAATCTTTTTCCCCTTATTGCTCATGGGATGAAAAAGGAGTGATGGTATTTCAAACCGATGACAGAAAAGAGGTGGTTTTCATCCAATATACATTTACATCAGATGAGTTGGAGAAAGCTCTAGGCAATCCTGAGGAGCCTCAACAACAAACTACTAAAAAACCAAACAAGAAAAAAAGATAGCCAGGTTGCTAAATTATTTAACCACTCTGGGTTTTTGGCAAATTCTGTATGCGATTAAAAAGATATATGGAATAGCTACTATGAACATTGCATAGTAAAGATTCAGTTTCTTAAGATTTAGTATCAAATTTAGCAATTGAGCTATAAAAATAAACATTATTGCCAAAATTATTGCATGAGCCGAACCAAGCCAAATACGATGAAGAAAGTATTCAAAATAGTAAAAAACACCTTGCGATAACTTTGGAAATCTAGTTAATGTAATTGAAAAAAAAGATTTCAGATTCAGAAGTTTCTCAGCCAACAAACCCATCACAAAGAGCCCACAGAAAAACCCTATTAAAATTGGTATGACTTTTAGCACTAGCGGCAGCTCTGATATGAACTCATGACTGATTAATAACAAACCGCTCAAGGAACCAAATATCATAAAAAGAATTACAATTAGTCCTGAAATTACAAGAGCTAAATCTAAATTGGCTAAAATTAATGCCGCAAGCACTATACCTAATGCAATCTCAATAATTAACATTTACATTACTTCTAGCTTAAAAATTATGCATTTAAATTTATCTATCTTATAAGAGCATAGATTAGGGTTAATTGATTTATTTAACTAATATTAATTCAGTATATTATGAGAGTATTAAATCTCTTTAACCAGATACTTTTAGAGATAAACTGTGTTGAATTAGTTTGGTAGTTCATTATAGTTTTATTATTTAAACAAATATGAAATACCTACTGAACCAACCAAAGAACCTGGTTCAATTCTAAGCTGCGGAATGCCTTGACTATCATACAAAATCTTTTGTATCTCGAGGTTCGAATAGAGTCTGTCATATATTTTAGTACGTATTCCCGCGCCGAATGAATATCCTGAAATGTCTTGACTGAAACTATTATTTGCAAAATTCTCTGAGACTTTAAGTTTAGCTCTATGGTAACCAACTTTTGCATATAGGATACTATCATCAGAAATTAAATATCCTGGAGCTAAGTAAAAGGAGTAATGATTCTTTTCCTTAACTTTTAGGTTATTGCCAGAAAATGAGACTTTAGATACTTCAGATTCAGTTAAATCGACACTTGCTCCCAAAATTAAGGCAATTCGGTTTGATACAGGAACAGTATAATCAAAAGATAGATTTGGGATAGTGGATTGTTTACCAGTGCCATCTAATCTTAAGTCAGCAATTTTTACCTCTGTAGTGCTAGACTTCAGGTTTGCATTTATACCAATATTAAATCCTTTGAATTCGTAGGTGTCGCTGGAAAATGAGTTTGTTTGATTATTGTCACTAAAATTATACGAGAGACCTACTAAACCGATTGTTGTACCATTACTTAAATTAGTGGAGACAATATTTTCGGAATTGTACATAACTCGTTGAATCTCAACATTTGCAAATATATTTTTTTGTAACTGAGCTCTAATTCCAAAACCAAGACCATATCCATGTATATTCTCTTCATAATTTTTTAATCCACGGTTGTTTGAAGTGTCAAATTCTGAATGATGATAGGCAAGTTTGATATATCCAAGAGTCGTATTACTTATTTCATAACCTGGGGCTAAATATAAAGAGAAATGGTTTTTTTGTTTTATGCTGTATTTTGTTCCATAACCAGACAAGCTAAAAATATCTGTATCATTTAAGTCATATGACCCTCCAAATAGCACTACAAAGCGTTTGCCCAAACCAACCCCATAGTCAGCTGTAACATTTATTAATTCATCTTGAGAGCCAAGAGCATCATAATTAACACCCGAAACTTTTGCTCTTAAAGTAGTTGAATTAAATACTCCATTTACTCCCACAGATAATCCATTAAAAACATTTTGCCCTTCACTATATGAGTTTTTTTCAGGTTCATAATTATTTTTTGAATTGATATTTGAATTATCTTCAGCATTATTATGTGGATTTGAAACTTCTTTATTCTCTGATGTTTCGGCTTTAAGCTCATTTAGAGTTTCTATGTTGCGTTTTTGTATTTCTCTCAGTTTTTGTTGTGTATTTAAAAGCTCTAACTCAACTTTATTTTGCTCCTCTAATAGCTGAATAATTTTTTTCTGCTTCGCTAATGTTGCTTTTAGCTCATCAATATTTCCGTTTTTTTCTCTCAGCTCCCCCTCTAGACGATTAAGGCGTTTCTGCAATAAATTTACTTCATCTTTAGAAGAATCAATATTCTCAGCATTCGCAATAGCCGCTAGGGATGTAAAATATAAACTGATTAATTTCTTTTTCATGGTAGCCATTTCAAAATATAACTTCATGTTTAATAGAGATTATTCTTGAAATAGGTTATCACAATTAAAATTACTATCAAAATATAGATAATAAATAGCTATTCATAACATAATAATTTTGTGAAACAATATTTTCAGGGCTTATTTAGCATGTAAACCAAGCATCATGTAAATTTATAGAAAAGAAATAAAAAATACCCCCCCTACCTCCAAATAGGGCGAGCAACTTTTGTAGTCTATATGTAGTCTGGAAGTGTTAAAAAGAAAAAGCTTCTAGAAGAAAAAATCTCTAGAAGCCTTGATTTTATTTGGTGGGCTGTGCGCGATTCGAACGCGCGACCAACGGATTAAAAGTCCGCTGCTCTACCGACTGAGCTAACAGCCCCCCCCTGACTTACACACAAGCGCGTGTTCGTCGAAAGCGCGCAATTATCCTGAAAAGACAAGTGCTCGTCAATACTAAAACTAACGCATTCCTGGAAATTTACCCTGCATGGTACGCATGAGTTTCCCCATGCCGCCTTTGGAGAACATTTTCATCATTTTTTGGGTTTCTTCGAACTGGTTGAGCAAGCGATTAACTTCTTGCACTTGCACCCCGGCACCCATGGCAATTCTGCGTTTTCTAGTTGCTTTGATTATCTCTGGCTTACGACGTTCCATTGGTGTCATAGAATTTATGATGCCTTCTATCCTTTTAATCGCTTTATCGCCATCATCCGGGTTGATTTTTCCCGCCATACCGGTCATTTGACTGGGTAATTTATCCATTAAAGCACCCATACCCCCCATCTTACGCATTTGCACCATTTGCGCTTTGAAATCCTCAAGATCAAAGTTTTTACCTGATTTGACCTTATCAGCCAGTTTCTTGGCTTCTTCCATATCGACATTTTTTTGCGCCTGTTCGATGAGGGACAGCACATCGCCCATGCCTAATACACGAGACGCCATACGTTCTGGGTGGAAGGGCTCTAGCCCATCAACTTTTTCGCTGACACCGATATATTTGATTGGCTTGCCTGTGATTTGACGCACAGAAAGGGCAGCACCGCCTCGCGCATCACCATCCAATTTGGTCAAAATAATCCCTGTCAGTGGCAGGGCATCGCCAAAAGCACGCGCAGTATTCACTGCATCCTGACCCAGCATCGCGTCAACGACAAACAATGTTTCTGTCGGCTGAAGCAGTTGATGGAGTTGTTTGATTTCATCCATCATTTGCTGATCAATACCCAAACGACCTGCGGTATCGAATATCACCACATCATAAAAATATTTCTTTGCGAATTGCAGTGACTCTTGTGCAATCAAGGATGGTTTTTGCTGAGCATTGGAGTCATAGCAATCTACGTCCAATTGCTTAGCCAAAGTTTTTAGCTGCTCTATCGCGGCTGGACGATAAACGTCAGCACTCACTAACAAGACTTTTTTCTTTTGCTCTTTGAGTAATCTGGCAAGCTTGCCAGAGGTGGTGGTTTTACCAGAACCTTGCAAACCTGCCATCAAGATGACAACTGGTGGGACTGCGGCTAGATTTAGAGCTGCATTTTGCTCTCCCATCAGCTTGGTCAGTTCTTCGTGAACCACCTGAATCACCGCTTGACCTGGGGTCAAACTGCTCAATACCTCTCGTCCTTGAGCACGCTCTTTTACTTGAGCAATAAAGTCTTTGACGACGGGCAACGCCACATCGGCCTCGAGCAAAGCCATTCGGACTTCACGCATGGCGTCGGCAATATTCTCTTCGCTTAGTCTGGCTTGGCCACGAAGATTCTTGATGACGCCTTGTAATCGAGTGCTTAAATTTTCCAGCATAGTTTCCTCTGAAGTCTTATAAATTGCGGACAGTGAGATGGTTATCTTGCTTGACGGCTCATGCTATAGTGATATCTTTAATGCTTCATATTTTAACCTAAATTATGCACACCCGATTGCTGTTACCCTATCTGATTGTTGCGCTGCTGTTTGGCGGGGTTGCGATTGACTATTGGCTGGCGATTAACCGTACCAATCAATCACCTACCAGCACACGCTTAAATATACACAGTGGATTAGTCGCTTTAGCCCTCATCGGCCAAGGACTTCTGTTGTGGCAAGATATTTTTGCTTGGGGACTGAATTTAACGGTAGCGAATGCCAGCGCCACCATACTTTGGCTGACAGTACTTATCTATTGGTTATTTAATCTCCGGCATCATGTACACAGTTTGCAAGCTTTTGTTCTGCCTCCAGCGACACTGATGGTGCTGATTCAAGGTTGGTCTCTGCAAACGCATTGGCTGCAATATGAGCAACAAGCATTGTTCATCACCCATATTTGCATTGCCTTCTTGGCTTATAGCCTATTTACCTTTACCGCTTTACACGCACTGTTAATGGCGACTGCAGAGCGCAACCTGCATTTGCGTCAAAGCATTATCAAGTTACCTGACTTTCCGCCTTTAATGGTCATGGAGAGTATGTTATTTAAGATGGTGGCTGCAGGTTTTGTGTTACTGAGCGTAACCCTGATTACTGGCATGTTGTTTTCTGAACAAATCTTCCATCAACCGCTACGTTTCAATCATAAAAACGTATTCACCATTTTGTCATGGTTGATCTATGGCGCATTACTGATTGGTCGTGTGCGTTATGGTTGGCGCGGTCGCACCGCCATTCGTTGGACATTGTGGGGATTTCTATCGCTATTACTGGCTTATTTAGGCAGTAAGTTTGTATTAGAGATTTTGCTCAATCGCTAATCCTTGCCTTGCCTTAATTCAGATTTAATTAATCTCGCAAACTCATTATTGGCCAAGCTTTTTGTTCTGCCTCGGCCTGCAAAATGGGATCTGGATTGACTGCCACCGGATGATTCACTAAGCGCAATAAAGGCAAATCGTTGTGCGAGTCACTATAAAAATACACTTTTTCAAAGTCGGCTAGCGCCTGTCCGCGGGCAGACAACCAATCATATAAGCGAGTCACTTTGCCTTCTTGAAAGCTAGGTAAACCCGCCACCTTGCCAGTAAATTGGCCATCTATTTGCTCAGGATCAGTACCAATCAGGTTGGGAATGCCAAAAGCCTGCGCAATCGGTCCGGTCACAAATGAGTTGGTCGCAGTAATAATCAAAAGTTCATCCCCAGCAGCTCTGTGCTGCTCGACTAAGGCGCGAGATTTCTGCGTCATCATGGGGGTAATTTTTTCACGCATATATTGCGCATGCCACTGATCAAGTTGTTGACGGCTATGCTCATGCAATGGACGTAGTTGAAACGCCAGAAACGCCATGATGTCTAGCTTACCTGCTTTGTAATCTGCATAAAACTGGTCATTTGTGGCTTGATGTTGCTGACGATCTAGCACGCCAATCTCTATCAAAAACTCACCCCATTGATAGTCACTATCACCGGCTAACAAAGTATTATCTAAATCGAAAATTGCTAAATTCAAAATGACCCCGTACAAACCTTAATCTAACTGGAATACTTTTTAAAAAAACGCCCTCGCGAGGAGGGCGCATCTCACATTACACTTGCGGGTGAGCTCGCTCGGCTTTGGAATAAAGTTTATTCAAGCCGTTCAAGTAAGCTTTTGCAGAGGCAATCACAATATCGGTATCTGCGCCTTGCCCATTCACGATACGTCCACCTTTGGACAATCGCACGGTCACTTCGCCTTGCGCATCAGTACCACTGGTAATGTTGTTGACGGAATACAACAACAACTCTGCCCCACTATTAATAATTTTCTCTATCGCTTTAAACGAGGCATCAACTGGACCGCCACCTTCAGCTTCAGCGCGCTTCTCGCTGCCATTGTCCAATACAGCGACCGTGGCATAGGGGGTTTCGCCTGTTTGTGAGCAAACTTGTAAATAGCTGAGTTTAAAATTCTCTGAATCCGCACTTACAAATTCATCGCTGACCAAAGCCTGTAAATCTTCATCAAAAATTTCTGACTTTTTATCAGCCAACTCCTTGAAGCGAGCGAAAGCAGCATTCAAAGCTTCCTCGCTGGATAAAGCGATACCCAATTCCTCCAAACGTGCGCGGAAAGCATTGCGGCCTGACAATTTACCCAAAGTGAGCTTGTTAGCATTCCAACCCACATCTTCTGCACGCATAATTTCGTACGTTTCACGGAATTTAAGCACGCCATCCTGATGGATACCGCTCTCATGCGCGAAAGCATTGGCACCCACGACTGCTTTATTGGGTTGCACAGGGTAACCTGTAATCGTCGATACTAATTTAGAGGTAGCGACTATCTGTGTCGTATCAATAGTGGTTTCTAAATTGAATACATCGCGACGCGTCTTGACTGACATCACGATTTCCTCAAGGCTAGCATTACCTGCACGCTCACCCAAGCCATTAATCGTACATTCCACCTGACGCGCACCGCCCATCACTGCTGCCAATGAGTTGGCCACCGCCATACCCAAATCATTATGGCAATGGGTAGACCAAACCACCTTGTCAGAATTTTTAACTCGCTTAATCAAGGTCGCCATGCGCTCACCCCACAATGCAGGGATAGAGTAGCCAACGGTATCCGGCACATTGATGGTTTTTGCACCTGCATCAATCACCGCCTCGAAAACTTTAACCAAGAAATCAATCTCGGAGCGAACCGCGTCCTCGGCAGAAAACTCGACATCATCGGTGTATTCCAAGGCCCATTTCACTGCCTGCACCGCACGCTCCAGCACTTGGTCTGGCGTCATCCGTAATTTATTTTCCATATGAATAGGTGAGGTAGCGATAAAGGTATGAATACGGCCTTTTTGCGCAGGCTTGATCGCCTCACCGGCACGACGTATATCGTTTTCATTGGCACGCGCCAATGAACATACGGTAGAGTTTTTAATCACTTCGGCAACGGCACGCACCGCTTCAAAATCCCCAGGACTCGCTGCGGCAAACCCAGCCTCTATCACGTTGACGCCTAACTTTTCCAGTTGTCGTGCAATTCTTACTTTTTCTTCTTTGGTCATTGCCGCACCTGGACTCTGTTCGCCATCGCGCAAGGTGGTATCAAAAATAATCAACTGATTGCTGTTCATCTTTTTCATTCCATTTAAAAATCTTTTACATTCCTTGTCTTCCTAACAGAGGACAAGGGCGTGAATAATCTGTGTGTAGGGGGTTATGGTCTGCGCGCTAGCGCAGCAGTAAAAGCAATGGTGATAGTGCGTGGGACAAAGTCACACGAGGTGCTGTCTGATTAGCACCTGCCGCACTTAAGAGATATGTCTTTGAATATTTCATGGAGCACATCATACCACGCTTTTACTTTCTGTAAATTTGAATAACTTTATGAATACAATAAATTTAATTAATGAATACCGTTTTATTCTTCCAGGTTTTTTCGACGCATCAAGGCGGATAAATATCCTGAAAGCGAATAAAACAAAGCTCCTACAAATAATACCTCGGCAGGGCTGTAAGAAATCAGCGCCATCACCATCACAAACACAAAAATGACAATAAAGGGCACGCTTTCGCGCAAATTAATGTCTTTGCCACTATAAAAGCGTAAATTGCTAATCATGGATAACCCGGCAAATACGGT
>JACCDG010026778.1_pt1 | contig 26985 bp, 19 predicted proteins | sample 7442471 | NCBI WGS metagenome assembly JACCDG01 (sample SAMN15323444, study PRJNA562643) | freshwater metagenome | isolation source: river surface water | place: USA:Blue River Watershed | collected 2017-08-17 | reverse complement strand
CCTTTTTTATTTCCTCGATCTCGACATGCCGATCCTCGCGGACCTTCATGAGCCCCCACCTCTCTCTCTGGAGCACTCCCTACTTAAAACTTCCTCTTTCCGATCGGGGCAGGTTTTATTGACCGATACTATTCTCTGTTTTTAAAGCAAATTCCAGCGTTGCCTTGAGGCACCATCAAATCTGTGTTTTCATGAATAGGAATGCAACTGGTGTCGCCTTCTTCTCGAACAAAGTCTCTCATAATCCGGTTGAGTAGTTTGGGAGACGTCATATTGGCGACTGCAGCTTTATCTCACCCCTCTTTGAGCAAGAGTACTGTCGACTGGGTAGTCTCAAAAGAATATGCCGAGCTTTTGAGGGGGCATCCTAGAGTCGGAAAAATTTGGGAGTTTGATCGAGAGTCGGGATTCAAAGGATGGTTAGAACTATGTCGTCAGCTAGCAAGTGAAGGATATGATGACATTTACGATCTCCATAGCACGGTCCGGTCGAAGGTTGCTCGCTGGTACTTGAGATGGAAAGGGCCTCGTGGCCGTACCTCTTGGCATCTTTTAAAAAAGAGCCGTTGGCGTGCCTATGGTTTGCTATTGATGAAGAGCAATTGGCCAGAGGCGCTGCTCCCTCACGCTTTTTTTAAGAGATTTGCGAGAATGATGGGGCCTTCTATAAATACCGCCCACCCAGATCTTTCTCATCTACTTGGAGAAAGTAACGCCAAGGAGGAGCTGGGTTCGGAAGACTATTACTGCGTAATGCCGGCATCTAAGTGGGCCGGAAAATGTTGGCAGGTGGACAATTACTTTGAATTGATCCGCTCATTAAGTCGGAAAGGTAACTCCCTGGGGTGTCCTGTGGTCATGGGGAGCAATAGTGATGCACCTAGTGTTGAGTTGGTGCGTAGATTAAAGAAGGAAGGAATTCGGCACCATTCAGGTGTTGGAAGATGGAATCTCCGGGAGACTGCGCAGATTCTATCGGGCGCCACCAGATACTTGGGTAACGACACGGGACTTGCACACCTTTCTGAAGCGGTCGGTACACCCGCATTAGTTATTTTTGGTCCGACTACACCTGAGCTTGGATTTGGCCCATGGCGACCTCAGAGCATTGCAGTGGGCTCATCTTTGTGGTGCAGGCCATGTAGCCGAGACGGAAGCCGTTGCTTCAGGCCGTTTAATCGTTTTTTGTGTATGACTTCGTTGCATCCGCAAACTGTCTTGAAAGAACTCGAAGACTCCACTCAGGGAGGAAAATCTCAATGAGCATTCGATCAAGAATCCGACGTATGCCGATGGGAGTCTATCGTCAGATTCAGAGTCTTGTTATTGAGCCTTTTGTACTTCCCCACTGGATGTCTGAAGTCAGAATTTCGACCGAAAGAAGTGAAGGGGTTTTGTCAAAGCGTTTTGAGGTGCCTCGTCAAGAAGTGAAACGAGCATGGTTTCACGGTGCAAGTGTCGGTGAACTTGAATCCTTAATTCCGGTCATGAAGGAGTGGGCTGCTCGGGGCGACGAGATCGTTGCAACAGTACTCAGTGAGTCTGCGAAAGGCGCGATAGAGAAATTGCCACAGGAGTTTGAAGATCGCCCGGGTGCACTCCTTTATGCGGGTTATGCTCCTTGGGATGGCCGTTGGGGAGAGGCTCTCGAGAAAGTTCGCCCGTCGCTTTTTATAACAGCTAAGTATGAAGCATGGCCTGAACTATGGGCAAGCCTTGCTGAGCGTGGGATCCCACTTGTAGTGTTGGGGGCTCGTCCCAGGCGTTCGCTTCGAGTTGCTCGAAGGTTGTCGGATTTTCTGGTTGGAATGACGCCTAGGCTTTGGTTGCTGACCGCGAACGAGGAAGACGCACAGGCCTTGCGGCGAGAGTTGGGTCAAGTTCGGAGCTGCGTGACAGGTGAGCCCAGGTGGGATCGCGTGCTAGAGCGCTCCCAACGCCGCGGAGGAAGAGCGAAGCAGTTGGTCGAGCAGGCCGCTCATCTCCCTCGCCCGTGGGGGGTATTGGGTAGTGTCTGGCCCGAAGATCTAGATGTTTGGCGCGGGAGATTGGGCAACAAGGCTGCAGGGACGCTTTGGGTAGTTCCTCATCAAGTGGACTCAGATTCACTAGAAGAGATTGAAGAGCTTTTGCAGGAAGGAGGAGTTGAATGGGTTAGAAGCTCCTCTTGGGAAGGGCGTCAGCTCAAAAACCAAAAGAATGCCACTCACTGCGTACTGGTCGATGAGATGGGGTTCTTGTCAGAGTTATACTCGGGTGTGGATTGGGCCTATGTAGGTGGGGGATTTGGCGAAGGTGTTCACAGTACGATCGAGCCTGCGATTCATGCGATTCCTATTTCTTGCGGACCCAATGGCGCCGAGAAGTTTGCAGAAATAGAGGAGTTGACTCTTTCTGGTCAGCTGCAAATTATCGAAGATGCCGAAGGTCTTGATCACTGGCTCGATACACCGCCAAATGCAGAGCAGCGCGAGAGTTGGAAGAGGCAGATTGCCGAAAAAATGGGAGCTTCGCGTCGAGTGCTTGAGGTCCTGAAAGAAGCGGTGGATGCAGGTCTTCAAGAACCTTGATCGACGTGCTAGTCTATTTGTACCTGGGGGCAGATGCAAATGACCGATAAGAGTGGAGTTCCGGAAGTTAAGCTAAGATTGCGCATGAGCTCTCACGACGCTCACTATGCGGGCAACTTGGTGGACGGTGCGAGAATGTTAGGGCTGTTTGGCGATGTGGCCACAGAGCTTTTGATTCGGCTCGATGGAGATGAGGGCTTGTTTCGGGCCTATGAAAACGTAGAGTTTCTTGCCCCTGTTTATGCCGGTGACTACATCGAAGCAGTGGGTCGCATCACTCATATTGGAAAAACATCGCGGCAAATGGAATTTGAGGCTCGAAAAGTGATTCAGCCTCTGGCTGTTTCTGCCGGAGGACTTGCGGTGAGTTCAGCAGAGGTCCTATCAGAGCCTATCGTCGTTTGTAGAGCTAGAGGAACTTGCGTAACACCCGCTTCATTGCAGCGGAAACGCTGAGCTTGGAGCATCACCGATGAGCCAGAAAGATCGGTATGACTGGGTTGTGCTGGGTGATCATCCAGGTGCACTTCTGAGTGCTGGATTGGCGGCTCGGCTGGGTTTGTCCGTTTTGGTTCTTCCGTTGTTTTCTTCGTCGACGCTTCACGCTACTTCAGATGGCACGATCCTAGATCCCGAAAGTCAGTACCTGCTGGGACTAGGTCGTGAAACCCGATTCAGTGGCTTGCTCTCTGAGTGTTTAAGCCGGCTCGGAATATTGCCTGCCGAGGCTGAGCATATTGATATGAGACAGCCTCTGCCTCAGGTTTTGACGCCTGCATCTCGAATAGCCTTTGATGGCGATTTTCGAGTTTTAGAGCGTGAGTTGGCACGAGAATGGGGCCCTGAGTTGGCGGCGCATTCGGGGTGGGGGCAGTCGCTTGCACATGCTCAACCTGAGTTGCTCTCGTATTGGCTTCAACTTCCAGAACGATTGACTTTGCTACCTGGAAAAAGCCGGATTTCTCATGCTTCACCTACGAATGTGAGAGCGCTGCGAAGGAGGGTGAGCACCGTCGCGAGGTCAGGTGCGTCCGGTGATTTAGCGGGGCTTTGGTGGGAAACTCGCAAGAAGGCGTCTTTTCTAGGTTGTCGGCTTGAGACTCGGGGCGGACCTAAAGCAGAGGACGTCGTTAGCAGTTTAGGAGGGCTTTGGTACGGGATTACTTCTAACATCTCCTCTGATCCAGTGATGTTTGATTTGCTTCACCTCATGGCGGTGGCCAGAACGGGTGCATCCTACAAGGGAGGGATGAGCGCTTATCGAGAGTTTTTGCTCAGACTCGCCAAGCGTCTTGGAGCGGATGTTCCAGCAAAAGAGCGTTGCCAGAAGATTTTTGTAGAGCGGGGTCGACTCACGGGGGTTCAGGTGGGGCCTTCTCGAGGCAAGGTTCTAGCCAGCGCAGCCATCATTGGCTGTGCGTTGGATAAGCTTTCTGACGTGATCGTATCAGAAGGCAGGTCAAGTTGGCGCAATCGATTGAAGCGCTCTCCAGTTCCTACTCACTGGCGGTTCACGCTCTCTTTTACAGTAAAAAAGGAAGCGATTCCTCCAGGTGCAACGGATCGGATGGTTTGGAGTGAGGCGGGGGCTAGAGAACTTGAGATCGAAATCTTGGAACCGGCTGACTATGGGTTGCGTCAAAGTGAGCTTCGTATCGTACAGGGCCGGGCTTTGCTCCCATTTCACCCAGATACTCTTGCCTCAGCCTATCAAAAGAAAGTTTCGGCTCTCATTCTCAGGCAGCTCTCTGACATTTTTCCTTTCTTTGAAGATCACCTGGTTTCTATTTTTCCCGACTTTAGAAGTCTTAAGGCGGAAAGTTTTTTTGCGTTTAAGTCTTTGGCAGACATTCCAGAAAATCTTAGGTGTGTGTCCCCTGAGGATAGCCGCGGGGTGGGCTTTAGGTCTGGGATTGATGGCCTTTTTGTCTCGAACGGAGAGTCGTTTCCACGCTTAGGCACATTGGGCCCCACTGTGGCTGCGGTTGAGGCGGTTTCTTGGTTGGCTCATCGCTCTGGTTTGGCTGGACCTTTCGCGTGATCGAGAATCAAAAATGAAGATCTGCCTTTTTCACCCTCGTTTTCTTCCTCCAAAAGATTATGGCGGTGTGGAGAGAGTTGTCCTCTGGCTCGCACAAGGATTGATCGAAAGGGGGCATGAGGTTTGGGTGGGAGCACTGAGAGGTAGTCGCGTTCCTCGAGGGGCTCATCTCCTTGAATTCGATGAATCAGCTTGCTCTGCGTGGGAAATGATCCAAGCTCTGCCTCGAGGCATGGAGATCGTTCATTTTATGGCCCCGCCTGAAAGTGGCTCTCTAGAAAGGCTTCCTTGCCCCGCCATCCTTACGGTTCATGGCAATGGAAAGCTTGGAGAGCAATTCCCCAGAAATACAGTTTTCTTAAGCCAAGATCATGCAGCTAGACATGGTGCTCGGGAGTTTGTGTACAATGGCCTCGATCCGGATGAATATCAGTTTGTCTCATCGGAGAAAAAGTCCAGTCGCTTACTTTTTCTTTCGAAGACGAGTTGGAGTGTAAAGAATGTGAAGGGCGCCGCTCGAATTTGTAAGAGGGCTGGCGTTGATCTGGATATTGCTGGCGGTAATCGGCCACTGGGCCTGCGCTTCATGTCTACTTTTCGTGCGGATTTGCGATGGCAGGGGGCTGTCGCCGGCGTCAAAAAAGCTCAGCTTCTTGCTGAGGCCCGCGCTTTGATTTTTCCTGTGACTTGGCCAGAGCCTTTTGGCTTGGTGGTCGCTGAGGCTTTGCTTTCTGGCACGCCTGTTCTCGCCTCCCGAATCGGTAGCTTGCCGGAGCTTTTGCCTCCGGAGGTGGGGGTACTTTTTCCGGTTCCACAGGACGAGTTATCTGAAGAGAAGTGGGTGGAATGGCTTCGGAGTAGCTCTCGGCAGTTTTCTGCTGAACGGTGTCGTGAATGGGCTATGGCAAATTTTCATTTTCGCCGAATGGCGGAATGTTATGAGAAGATGTATCGGCGCGTGACGGCAGGAGAGAGTTTGAATCCTACTATTCCCGTCGCCAGTGATTGGAAAATGTTAGCAGCTTCTAAGAAAGGCATTTCAGCATGATCGCTCGCTATTCGCGTCCGGAGATGTCCAGTATCTGGGATGATCGCCGTCGGTACCAGGTTTGGCTTGAAGTAGAGCTGGCTGTTTGTGAAGAAATGGCCAAAATGGGCGAAATACCTCGAAAAGACTGGGCTCAGCTGAAGAAAGCTACGCGCGCGCTTCTCGACAAAGGAGGCGTTGACCCCTCTCGAGTCGATCATCACGAAGCAGTGACTAAGCACGATTTGATAGCGTTCACGACCGCAGTCGCTGAAAAGATCGGCCCAATCTCTAGGTACATTCACTTTGGGCTGACATCCTCCGATGTCGTCGACACGGCACTTTCAATCCAGGTGCTTGAGGCCGGGAGCATCCTCGTGCGCGACATCCGAGAGATGATTCAAGTGCTAGACCGCCAAGCTGCGCGCTATCGAAAGCTACCTACGATTGGCCGCTCACACGGAATTTTTGCTGAGCCAACTAGTTTTGGACTCAAGTTTTTGGGCTGGGCAGCAGAGTGGCGCCGCAACCTGGCTCGTTTGGAAACGGCATTAGAAGGCATGAAGTATGGCAAGCTTTCGGGCGCAGTTGGAGTCAATCCTCATTGGGGTCCTCGATTTGAGATCCGAGTTCTCAAGCGCCTAGGGCTTGAGCGTGAACCAGTCAGTACGCAAGTGGTGCCTCGTGATCGGCATGCGGAGTTTTTCTGTGTGCTTGCGGTTTGCGGATCTTCGCTCGAGCGAATCGCGGTTGAGCTCCGACACCTGCAGCGTTCTGAGGTGGGTGAGGTGCTGGAGAATTTTAAAAAGGGGCAAAAGGGCTCAAGCGCCATGCCTCACAAGCGGAATCCCATCTCATCAGAGAATTTGTCGGGCTGCGCCCGTCTGCTGAGAGCTTATGCTCAGGCTGCGCTCGAGAATGTTCCGCTTTGGCATGAGCGGGATATCAGTCATTCTTCTGTAGAGCGTATTGCGTTTCCGGATGCAACGATCTTGCTCGACTACTCTTTGGGGCGGATGACTCGCTTGCTGGACCAAGTGATCGTGCGTGAGGAGAATGTGCAAGAGAATTTGAAGAAGGCTGGCTCAACGGTTTTCTCTGGTCATTATTTGCTCGCCTTAGTTCGGGCAGGCGCAACACGAGAGCAATCTTACGCCTGGGTTCAGCAATGTGCTCTGGCCAGCTTGGAGGGGAAGGGAGACTTCGTCGAATTGATCTCCACTCACCCAGAGGTTCGCAAGCTGATTCCGCTTTCCAAGATCAGGAAACTGGGCTCAATGAAATATCAACTACGAGCCGTCGACGAAATTTATCGTCTTGCTCCTCATGGGAAGTGCTGATGGGAATGCTCCGAAGACTCTTTCAGGATGAGTCCGCACAAGCGACGACTGAGTACATGCTAATGTTGGCGGTCGCTATTACGATTGCTGTTGCGATGATCAAGAAGGTCTTGCAGCCAGCATATGATCGCTTGAAGGTTGCGCTCGCGGATCAGCTCGAGAAAAATCTCTTTGGGGGAAACATGCATAGCCTGAAGGTCGGCCACTAAGAGGCTTTTCCCCGAAGTCGGATCTAGCTGATTTTAATTGAAGAAAATAACAGAGTAAAATCAACAAGTAATAGTTTCTTGGCTGTCTAAGAGTTTGACAGTTTGTCGCGAGGGTCTGACAGGGATGCTTTCTGTCGCGGATTAAATTAAATTATTACATATAGTTAAAGCAGGGTGTCTAAGAAATAGGCAATCCTTGTAAAAAGTCCGTGAATCGCGTCGGTGTTTGTTGAGCCTTTTCTGGCGAGCACGGTGCGTTCATTAAGGCTATATTAATGCGCATAGCGTCATTAATAACTAAAGCATGCCCTCCAACTTATTAAAAACGTTAATTAAATATTCTGTATATAAAAAATATCCTTAGATTTCAAGTGGATGGATTGTTTTAGTCTTGTTTTCGCACGTAAGTTCTCGAATTCTCCGAGAATTTTGAATTGCGCACTGCGAGAAGTTTTGTTTTCCATTTGGTCCACCCTTTGCTATATCGCGCTGCGTTTCATAGAGGGTTCCAGCTGCAGAGTTGTACTCAGAGACGGGCGCGTGCCGAGCCCAGCTCTCGAATTAGCTGGAGGCACAGGGGTGGTTCCGCTCGTTTCGGGACTAATGCTGTTTCTGGTCTTCTGTTTTTTTAAGGAGTTTACGATGACTTTCAAAATGTCGAAGTGCTTCGGCACGGCGGCGGGTATGGGGATGCTCGCCACCTTGGCCATGCCGCAAGCCTGGGGTGAATTGGTATATGAATCGGCGCAGCCTGCAGCTCCAGCTGCGCCTACTGCGTCGACAACGACTACGATTACGACAACGGTTCAAGACCGTTCTCAGGATCGTACAACGATGAGACAGGCGATCGGTGCGTCTGAAAAGATGCAGACCACGCTTCAGGCTCAGTCTCCGACGCCAGTGGTAGCAGAAACGGAGCCTTTCATGGCCGCCGCACCTATCGCTGCTGCTGCTGTGGAGACTGAGACGGTATCTAAGGCGGAGCTAATGCGCCGCGAACGTCAGCGCCAAGAGCTTCGCAATGAAGACCTCTTGCAAGAGCGTCTCGAAGAACTTCGGTTGCGTGATGAGCGTCGCAGGACTGAAGAAGTTCTTGCAGCGCACGCATTGCCCACTGCGGTTGCGGTAGGCGCAACGGCAGGCACGGGCTCTGTGGCTCCTACGAGCGCGCCGAGTGCAACACAGTCCATCGCTGTTCAGCAATCCCAGATTTCTCCTGCTCCTGCCATGAAGGACACTCCGGGCGCTACTGGTATGCAAGAAGAGTTCGTTGGGTCGGGTGTTGATCAGTCTCAGGTCCCAGCAATGGCTCCGGCTGTGGCTGTAGGTGGCGTTTCTCAGTCAATGGTGGTGAGCACCCCATCTGACTCTGAGAAGATGCTGTTTTCGATTTCTCCTCGTGTGGGTATTTCGAACCTTACCGGAAATGGCGGCTACTTTGATATCAAGCCGCACTTCGCTGCGGGCGCTGCTCTCCGCGTAAGCACTTCGGATAATATCAGCTTCGAAGTGGGCTACACCTACAACGAATATGGCGTAGCAATGGCTACGAACAATCCGTTCATTCTGATGCGCCAACAACAGGCCACCATGTACGGCTATCCGAACAGCTTCAATCTGGAAACTGTGACGATGAAGCAGAACATCTTCGACGCTGGTTTGAAGATTCATCTGCTGGGTGTGGACTCTAGAGTTCGTCCGTTCGTCGGCGGTGGTGGTTCATACTCTCGCGGGTATGTGAACTTCAGCCACCAAGTCCTTGCGGATATGAACCGGGTTTACGGCCGCAACTCTTCTCCAGACTTCGTGATCTCTAATTTCATGGGGTATTTGTCGACCGGTCTCGATGTGAAAGTAGCTAAGAACATCTCTGTAGGCGCCGAGTTCAAGTATTACGCGGTGCTCTCAGCAACCGAGAGTGACAACTTTAGCTCCTACTACGGCGCGTTCTATCAGCCATACGGGGGCTATAACCTCAATCCGAACTACTACGGTGTGAATCCAGCTCTGAATCAAGATACGGCAGTGGCAGGCGGCTCAATTAGCCGCAGTTCGCTGTATACGATCTTGGGAACGGTGACTTTTACCTTCTAACGGTTTTGGCGGGTTAGTGCGTTCAAGTTAGGGCAAGTTTGACTGGTCCGCCGCAAAGCGGACTGGTCAGAAACTCCGAATCCTCGGAGATCAAACAGCAGGCAGGGTGGACCCTGGCCGGAAGGTCGGAGTCCATCCTGTTTTTTTGTGCATCGCCTACGCTTAGAAGACCCACATACTGGGTCTTGGGCCACCTCTTTGCCTCGCACCGTACTTTTATGTACGCGCTAGGGTCGGCCGATGACCTGCAGCCTTGCCTGCAGCTCTTCTAGGTGATGGACACCTTTTTATGTTTTCCCGTTTGGCATCCCGTTGCTATGCTCCCGGGGCCTATGGAAACAACATCAGAGAGAACCCAACCTATGTCGTCCAGTAAGTCTTCCGATTCAGGCGCCTCAGAACTTATTTTTACTCTCGAAGATCAAACTGCTCGTTTTGGTTCAAAGCTGTGGACCTGCACGTTTGATCTGCCGGGTGAGAAGGTCAATAAGCTCAGCACCAAGGTCATGGGCCAGTTTGAGAGCTTACTGGGTGAACTGGAGAAGATGGGCAGGGCAGGCAAAATAGATGCTTTGGTACTTCGTTCGGGCAAGCCGGGTGGATTCATCGCAGGTGCCGATATCGAGATGATCCAAAGCACGAAGTCAGCTCAGGAAGCAGAAGCTCTATCGAGAGGGGGGCAAAAGCTCATTGACCGATGGGAAGATTTGCCGTTTCCGACGATTGCGGCGGTTCAGGGGGCGGCTCTTGGCGCGGGTTGCGAATTCTCTCTCGCAAGCTCAGCCATTTTGATGTCGACGGATTCGGGAACTAGGATCGGATTGCCAGAGGTCATGCTAGGCGTGCTTCCTGGGATGGGTGGCTGTGTGAGATTGCCACGCAAGGTGGGCTTAGCTAGCGCGTTGGATATGATTTTGACCGGAAAGACGCTGACGGCGGATCGTGCGGTTCGACTCGGGCTGGCAGAGGTTGCGCTTCCAAAAGAAAACTTTGATGACTCAGCTTTGAGGTGGGTGAAGTCTAATTTGAAGGCTCTTCAAGAGGGGCGTCGTTTGGCGCGCGAACCCAAGCTCGGTGGCGTCGGAGGCGCGATTGGCAGCCTCATGGAGAAGACGCCGGTAGGGCGCAACGTCATCTTTAAGAAAGCGCGCGAGGGCGTGATGTCTAAGACGCGTGGTCACTATCCAGCGCCGCTTGAGGCTCTTGATGTGATTCAAGCAACAGGCGGTGCTTATGGTGAGCGCCTGAAAGGCGCGGCCCGCGATCAGGCGATGGCGCGTGAGGCGCAAGGGTTTGGAAAGCTTGCGGCCACGGACATTTCTAAAAATTTGATCCGAATCTTTTTCATGACCGAAGGAGTGAAGAAGTCCAGGGGGCTGCCGGCAGGATCTGGCGCAGAAGCGCGGTCGGTACATGCTGGGGCGGTCTTGGGAGCGGGGGTTATGGGTGGTGGGATTGCTCAGCTTTTTGCTGAGAAAAACGTACCCACACGCATGAAAGATATCAATAATGCGGCACTTACCCTGGGTGTGCAGTCGGCTTCGAAGGTTTTTCAAAAGCAGGTGAGCCGAAAAAAGATCAACAAGCGCCAGTATATTCAAAAGATCAATTTCATTGCACCGGTTTTGGACTTCTCCGGATTCAAGAGCACCGACATCGTGGTCGAAGCCATCGTTGAGAATATGGACATCAAGAAGAAGGTCCTCGCAGAACTAGAAGGGCAGGTGCGCGACGATTGCGTGGTGACATCAAATACCTCTTCGCTCTCGATCACAGAGATGCAGAAGGCATTGAGACGTCCGGAGCGCTTTGCGGGAATGCATTTTTTTAATCCAGTGAACAAGATGCCGTTGGTTGAAGTGATTCGCGGCGAGAAGTCTTCTGATGAAGCGGTTTCGACGGTGTTTCAGTTCAGTAAGCAATTGGGCAAGACGCCGATCGTGGTGAAAGACGCGCCCGGCTTCTTGGTGAATCGCTTGCTCGCTCCTTATCTAAATGAAGCAACCTATCTGCTGGCAGATGGCGTGCCGATCCCTGAGCTTGATCAAGTGTTGCTGGACTTCGGGATGCCGATGGGGCCTGCGGAGTTGATTGATGAGATTGGGGTGGATGTGGGTGCCAAGGTTGCACATATCCTTCATGATGCGTTTGGCGCGCGAATGCTCCCGACCGCTTTGAATGAGAAGATTGTGAAGGCAGGGCGTCTTGGAAAGAAGAACGGCAAGGGTCTTTATAAGTACACGACCGAGGGCCGCAAGGTGAACAAGGAGCTCGATACGGATGTCTATGAGCTTCTGGGAATTACTCCGAACGAAGGCGCCGTGGCTTCTGAAGAAATCATAGAACGCTGCATATTGCCTATGATCAATGAGGCGAGCCGTTGCCTGGAAGAGGGCATTGTCGCTTCAGCTTCAGAAGTGGATCTGGGAATGATTATGGGAACTGGCTTTCCTCCGTTTAGAGGTGGCTTGCTTCGTTATGCCGACACTCTAGGCGCGAAGACCATCGTCGAACGCCTCAAGAAATATCAACCTCGGTTTGGAGCTCGCTTTGAACCCGCACCAGCGCTTGTAGCGCGGGCTGAGCATGGCCAGCGTTTCTACCCGAACTGATCGCGACGCCGATGACGGCGCCGTACGGCATCTCTGGCAGAGTCCTTGGACGAGTTGGGTGGGGTTTCGTTATCTCAAGTCGAAAAAGAACTCGCGTTTTTTGAGTTTTATTACCCTTCTCTCAGTTTTGGGCGTGGCCGTGGGTGTGACCGCAATGATTGTGGTCCTCTCTGTCATGGACGGATTTGAGTCGGAGTTAAAAAAGCGGCTCATGTCTTCGGACCTGCATGTGTTGGTGACTCCGACGGCGCAGGTACCGGGATTTGATCAAGGGTTTGTTCCTAAGTCTGCCTTGGATCCTGCGAAGATCGAGCAGTTCGTGAAGGACCATCCTGAGGTGGAGAGCTTTTGGCCGATGCTTTCGACGGAAGCGATTCTCAAATCCGGACGTAAGGTCACGGGTGTGGTTTTTAAAGGTGTGACTGAAGATCGCATGAATCGGCTGAAGGCGCAGGTTGTGGAGTCTGCGGATCGGCAGGTGCTGGTCACTCGCGATGGAGCCGAATCGAGTCGTTTGTTAGGGATATTTGTGGGGCAGGAGCTTGCCTACGAAATGGGTCTGATTCCTGGGGATCAGGTGACTTTTATCTCGCCTACCGAGACAGAAGGACCGCTAGAGGCGGTGCCCAGGCTTAAGCGTTATGTTGTTGAAGGGGTTTATCATTCGGGGTTGCCCGAGCAGGAACTCCACACGGTCTATGCGCCGGAGAGCGCGGTTCGATCTTTTCTGCGTCGACAGGACGCTGTTACTCAGTGGGAAGTCATCGTAAAGGATTTTGACCGTGCGGCCAGCGTAGGCAAGGGGATCCGAGAGATGGCTACCGGCTTTCGAGTGCAAGATTGGATGCAGCTCAACTCCCATCTGTTTGCCTCTCTTCGGCTCGAACGGGTGTCTATGTTTATCATCTTGGCATTCATTATCGTGGTGGCGTCGTTTAACATCGTGACGACGCTGACGCTGATGGTCCTGGAGAAGAAGCGCGACATTTCGATTCTCAAAGCGATGGGTGCGCGACATGGGCAGGTGGCGGCGATTTTCTTGGCAGAAGGGATTTTGATTGGGGGTTTGGGTGTCAGTGGGGGAATCTTGTTGGGGGGCGTGCTTTGTTCGATCCTCAAGCGGTACCCATTTATAGAGCTTCCGGACATTTACTACGATCGAACTCTGCCTGTGACCTTTGATCCTCGCTACTACGTGCTGGTGGCTGTAGCAGCCGTGCTAATCGTCTTAGCGGCCTGTTTGTACCCAAGTCGGCGTGCAGCTCGAATCAATCCATTGGATGGGATACGGTTTGGGTGATTTCCGTCTTCTATAGTCAGGTAATGGTATTTTTTGGGTTCCGATTTGCCTTGAGATCTGCATTGCGTTAGACGCAAGCCACGGATCGAGGGGACTTGTGAGAATAAGCCATTATTTAAGAGTTGCTGGGTTCGGGGCAGTGTTGTTTGGGCTGCTGCAGGTGGGTGAAGCATGGGCCAGCGGGCGCCCTTCACTCGTCGTGTGGATGGGGTGTGATTCTTGTAAAACTGCTCAGACGGTTCGAAGTCAGCTTGACGAGAATCTCAGCACGGTAATCGTAAAGGCTCATCTGGGTGGAAACTATAGGCACATAGACATTCTCTCAGGCGCAGAAACCACAAGTGGAGATCTGCTCAAGCAGATCCAGCGTCGTTCGTTGAACTCGGATGTGGATGTCTTGATCCTCCAGCGTGGAGAAGATCAGGGTGGTTTTACTCAACGGCTCTTAGCTAGTTTGAGCGCAGTCAAGCACCTGCCTCGGCTCAGGATGGTCTACCTCCAATCGAGCTCCGGACTTGCGCGCGCGCAAGCCGTTTGGAAGTTTGTGGGTGCGCACACCGTTCTCGCGCGCGAAGGCTCTCTGATGGAGTCAGGGTTTTTCTTGCCTCGTTTCTTGAAGCTTTGGTCTAAAGGAGAGAGTCTGACGTTTGCCGCAAGTCAGGCAGAGGCGTTTGCACAACGTGCAGTTTCCAGGCTTTCTCGCTTTGCTGTGACGGAGGAGGCGGCTCTTGGTTCTGGGCTTTCGCTGGTCGGGGTAGATCTCGATATTGCGGGCCGGACTTTTCCTGAAAGAAAGTTGGACCGAGCGGAAGGAGAAGAATCTGGCTCTTCTCAGAGCTCCGGAGGGCACGAAAAGTCAATTTACGTGCACGATGGGTTTGAGCAGCTGAGCGTTTCATTGATGGGTTTTTTGTTTCCGCCGATCACCTTGAATACGTCTTCTGTGCCGAGCCCTCAGAGTTTGGTCGATGAAGGCGATTTGGCTTGGGATTACTTGGCCAATACGTTCCCTGCTCTGGATAGCGCACCAGGGGGGCTAGGTACGTTGGATGATGAGATCTGGATGGATGGAGGCGTACTGCGCTTTTTTGCCGAGCCGCTGAGAGGTTTTGGCGGTGGAGTGCTTTCCGGGGTTCTGGATCGTTTAGTGGGTTTGCGGCTCAAGCGGTTAGATGGAAAGGTGAGGATATCCCTTTACGTCGACCAAGTGATGGACATCAAGCTAGCGGACAAAAATCAGGTGAAAACTGGTGTGCCATACGGGCTTCATTTACCCAAAGCGGTGCGCTTCAATCTGAGCATGAAAGAAGGAGTCATGTATCTTTCGGGGCTGGACGAAGGGCACGATGCGCTCAGAATTTCGATCAAAATACCCGTTGCGCCAGATGCAGTTTCTTTGCGGTCGGCAAGGGTAGATATGTCCACCGGCAAGGTCAAACTCGAGGCAGGCGTGTTGGGCAATCATGTGGCCGTGGTGGCGTACGGCGAGGTGACCACTCGCAATCTGGATCGTTTTGATATCTGGGAGTCCATTGAGAAGAATTTGGCGTTCTGGAATTGGCCTGAGCTTGATTTTTTGTTGCAACTTTAAATTTGGATTTTAAAAGACTCTGACTTGCTGTTGGTCACGCGACCATGGGGCGCGCGCTTTTAAGCAAGCCAGTTGAAAAGAAATGAAGCGGCTTGCTTTGACACCGCTTCGAGAGTGTCCAAGTTCTTAGTACAATGGACACACCAATCGCAGGCACTTTTGCGGTCCTACCCATCCGAAATGCAGTCATCTTCCCTGGTGTAGCGCTTCCGCTGCGCGTGGGAAGGGCGAAAAGCATGGCTGCCATCACGCAAGCTCACGCCAATGGCGATTGGCTGCTGACGGTGAGTCAATCTCGAGAGTCCGAAAGGGATCATGAGGCTCAGTTAGACGATCTGTATCGAGTGGGTACGCTGTGTAGGATCGAGAAGCTCAGGGGCTCAATCGAAGAGGGCTATCATGTTCTCGTTCGTGGGGTTGCTCGCTTTAGAGTGCTCGAGTTTTTTGAGCGAAATGGATCCTCGGATGCTGAGGCGGACGACGTCATACGGATTGAGGCTAGCGCTGAAATCTGGAATGACGTGCAAGGAGCTGATGAGGGCACTACTCGTGCGCTTGTGGAGAGTCTAAAACAAGTGACTCAGGAAGTCCTCGAGTTGTTGCCTGCCGATACTGAGCACCTTTCGCAGCTCGTTGCGGGGATTGATGATCCTGCCTATCTCATGAATCTTTGCGCCGGGAACTTGGAGCTGCCGGTTGCTGAGAAGCAGAAACTTCTTGAAATGGTCTCTATCAAGGATCGTGCATTGAGGCTGCTTGAGCTTATGCAGGTGCAGAAAGATGGCCTTCAAGTCAAAAGCGAAATTAGAGATAAGCTGTCTCATCGCATGGGCAAGGTGCAGCGCGACGCTTTCCTGCGTGAGCAAATGAGGACGATTCGGGAAGAGCTGGATGATGACGATGAGTCTAAGTCGGGAGAAGATCTGCGAGCCAAGATCGAGTCTGCAGGGATGCCGGAGGAAACCAAGAAGCTTGCTGTGAGTGAATTGAATCGATTGGAGAGTATTGGCAATGCGTCACCGGAAGCACACGTGATTCGTAATTACTTGGACTTGCTCTGTGCGCTTCCTTGGTCAAGGTCGTCCGAGGAGGTGGGGCTTGATTTGACAAAGGCCCGCGAGAGCCTGGATCGCGACCACTATGGCTTGGATAAAGTAAAAAAGCGCATCGTTCAGCATTTGGCAGCGATGAAGCTTGTTGCTGACTCCGACAGGCTTCAAAAAGCTCGCGGGTCCATTTTGCTTTTTGTGGGGCCACCGGGTGTTGGCAAAACCAGTTTGGGCGAGAGTATAGCGCGCGCGCTCGGACGCAGGTTTGTTCGTGGCTCGCTCGGTGGAGTTCGTGATGATGCCGAAATACGCGGCCATCGACGCACCTATATTGGTGCGATGCCGGGCAGGATCATTCAGGGCATCAAGAGGGCGGGCGAGAATAATCCAGTCTTCATGCTCGACGAGATCGACAAGCTTGGACGGGGATTTCAGGGGGATCCGGCTTCAGCGCTTTTAGAGGTGCTAGATCCTGAGCAGAACTCGACGTTCTTGGATCATTACCTCGACGCGCCCTTTGATCTATCGAAAGTCTTTTTTATCGCGACGGCCAATTCTCTGGAGTCGATTCCAGGTCCGCTCTTGGACCGAATAGAAGTGATCGAACTGAGTGGCTATACGACTGCCGAGAAATTGCATATCGCCAAGACGCACCTGATTCCCAAGCAGCTCGAGGGTTTTGGCTTGGGTGCCTCCGAGTTTGAGATCGCAGATGAGGCGCTCGTGCGCATCATTAGTCACTATACACGCGAAGCAGGTGTGCGTGAGCTCAGTCGCAAGATTGCAGAAATATGCAGAGCCTCTACCGAGGCAGTTCTTTCGGTTCGCGAGCGGGGCGAAAAACAGGCAGTTCGAATTGATGTCGCCGGGCTTGAGGAGATCTTGGGAGGTGAGCGATTTGTTCACGAAGTTATCGAGAGAATTGCTTCGCCTGGGCTGGTGACGGGTTTGGCTTGGACACCCCAGGGTGGGGAGATTCTATTTGTCGAGGCCGGCCTTATGCCGGGCGTCGGCAAACTCACACTCACCGGGCAGCTAGGTGACGTCATGAAGGAGTCTGCGCAAATCGCGGTCAGTTTGGCCCGCTCACGGCTCAGCGAAGTGGATCTAGCGAAGAAAGACCTTCACATTCATGTTCCGGCCGGGGCCATCCCTAAAGATGGTCCATCGGCAGGTGTGACGATGCTGACAACCGTCGCATCCCTTCTGACTGGCCGGAGCGTCAACCCTCGGTTGGCTATGACTGGTGAGATTACTTTGCGAGGTGCTGTCACTCCTGTGGGTGGGATTAAGGAAAAGCTCATTGCTGCGCATCGCGCGGGAATTGAGCGAGTGCTTTTGCCCAAGCGAAATGAGCGCGATATGAAGGACGTACCAGAGGAAGTGAAGTCTCAGCTTAAGATCGATTTTGTTGAATCAGCGGCCGAGGTTCTAGAAGCTGCTCTGGGTTTGAAGCTCGAGGATCCACTGGTTATGTCCGGATTGGTTCAAAAACCTAATCCAACCACACCTGCTGTGGCTTAAGGTGCGCGAGCTGATAGCTGCTGCGAGGTTGTTTTGCAGCGTGCTCATCGCTCTTAGATTCTGAGCTCTTAGACTCTGAGCTCTTAGACTCTGAGCTCTTCTAAGTCGGACCCGCCCGCAGTGGTTAGGTGTCCATTCTTTGTGGGAGAGGAGCCTCCGCCGCCGCCTGTGCGAGATCTCAACGTTGTGATGAGATTCTCTTGAATGGCATAGAAAGCCTTTGGAAGCTTGGGATTGAGTTTGTCAAAGAACTCGCGTTGGCTCTTGAGTTCTTGCGTCCACTCGGATTCTCGTACACTCATGAGCTTGGCAAAACGCTCCCGGGTCATCTCAGGGAGGCCTGTCCAATTGATCTCGTCGTAGGTCGGAAAGTGCCCAAGAGGTGAGTGTGGGTGAGCGCTAGAATCTGATTGAGCTTTTGCTGCACGATTGACGATCCATTGGAGGATGCGCATGTTTTGGCCATATCCGGGCCACATGAACTTGCCATTCTCATCTTTGCGGAACCAATTGACGCCAAAGATCTTCGGGGCTTTGGTGCCGGAGCGCTCACCCACTTGCAGCCAGTGCGCGAAGTAATCGCCCATATGATAACCGCAAAACGGAAGCATGGCCATTGGATCACGGCGGACTTGTCCAACCGCGCCGGTGGCAGCAGCAGTGGTTTCAGAGCCGATCGTGGCGGCAAGGTAAACGCCACTTTCCCAATCGGAGGATTGATAAGCGAGAGGTACCGTATCCGAGCGGCGGCCACCGAAGACAAACGCAGAAATCGGGACGCCTTTGGGGTTTTCCCAGTCGGCATCAATCGAAGGGCATTGAGAGGCCGGCGCGGTGAAGCGAGCATTCGGGTGTGCGGCTTTGCGGCCACATGTCGGTGTCCACTCCTGTCCTTGCCAATCGATCAGGCTCGGGGGTGGGGTGTCGGTCATTTCTTCCCACCACACATCTCCGTCTGGAGTGAGTGCTACGTTGGTAAAAATCGTGTCGCGGCTGATCGTTTCCATCGCATTGGGATTGGTTTTATAAGACGTGCCTGGAGCGACGCCAAAGTAGCCGGCCTCTGGGTTGATCGCGCGTAGCTCTCCATCTGGACCGGGCTTGATCCAGGCAATATCGTCACCGATGGTTGAGACTTTCCAGCCTTCGAGAGTTTTAGGAGGGATGAGCATCGCGAAATTAGTTTTACCGCATGCGCTTGGGAAAGCGGCGCCGACGTAAGTTTTCTCGCGCTTGGGATTTTCGACACCCAAGATCAGCATGTGCTCGGCTAGCCAGCCTTCGTCGCGGCCCATAGTTGAAGCGATGCGTAGAGCAAAACATTTTTTGCCGAGGAGGGCATTGCCGCCGTAGCCGCTTCCAAACGACCAGATCATCCGCTCTTCAGGGAAGTGGACGATGTACTTGTGTTCCTTGTTGCAAGGCCATGTCGTGTCCTTCTGGCCGGGCTGAAGAGGGGCTCCTACAGAATGCAAGCACTTCACAAAGGTTCCGTCATCGCCGAGAACTTGAAGCGCACCAGCACCCATGCGAGTCATAATGCGCATATTCACGACGACGTAGGGAGAGTCCGTGAGCTCAACACCGATCTGAGAAATGGGTGAGCCCAGTGGGCCCATGCTGAAGGGGACGACGTAAAGCGTACGGCCGCGCATGCAACCGTCGAAGAGGCGCGTAAGCGTGGTTTTCATTTCTTGCGGCGCAACCCAGTTGTTGGTGGGGCCAGCAGCCTGAGAGTCTTTGGAGCATATGTAGGTGCGGTCTTCGACGCGCGCTACGTCATTGGGGTCTGAAAGAGCGAGATAGCTGCCAGGGCGCTTTTTAGGGTTGAGTTGGGTCAGGGTTTTTGCGGCGACCATCTGGGCTAGGAGCGCTTCATTTTCCTCGACAGAACCGTCACACCAGTGAATCCGGTCCGGCTTGCAGAGAGCGGCAATCTCTTCGACCCATTTTAATAGATTCGCATTCGCCATAGCTGACATTCCCCTTGTCGCAGATGTGATTGATCTTGAAGGGATGTCACGGGAGTTTCAAAAATTCCAGACAAAATGGCTGGGCGAGGGGAGTCAAGACGCACGGCGATTTGTAATTTCGCTGTGCACCACTTCTGACGATCGTCTCCGTCCGTCATGGGATCTGCGTCGCTTGGGTATTCATGCTTACGAGAAGATTACGGGTTTCTCACCTGCAAATAGAAGCGTTTCTTGGCAGTCGGCTGTTTGGCTTGATCGCCCCACACTTGAACGTAAACGAAATCGACGCAGCTCCCGTCATCGCGATTCACTTCGTCACACTTGCCAGTGACCTCAAGCGGAATCGACACCGCATCTGTTTCGGAATGAAGCGTGAAAGTCTGATCTCCGTTCTCCTCGCCAACCCAGTGAACCGCACCTTGGATGGGGCCACCGTTGTACTTAACCCTGATTTGCACTGGGTAATTGAACTTGAACTCGTCTGAGCTCGTCAGCGCGGCTTTGAGCGCGAAGTTCGCGGAGCCGTCCTTAGGGATGTTAACTAGGATCGGAGCTTGCCTGGAGCCGGGTTTACCCGTCGCCACCTCAGCGCCATCCGCTTGGTTGACGATGCTAAACGAAGCCACCGTGCCGTTGTTGAGTTTGAAGTTGCGGCTTGTGAGAGAGCCGAGCAGCAATCCGCTCAGTTCGCCTGGCGCACGTAGGCCTGGACGTCCTAGGGAGTCCGCAAACAAGATGTGATTGAACCAGTCCGCTGCTGTAAGGCCCGGGTAGTCGCGGGTCAATCGCATGGCTTCAAGAACGAGGTCGGCGACTTTGTGAAGGCCAGCTTGTCCGTCTTTTGCGATAGCGGCATCCAAGAAGTCCTTCATTGTGCCGCCATAAGCTTCACCATCATCATGAATCTCGTTGGTGAGGTTGAAGCCCATTTTGTTGATGATGCGAAACTGGTCGTGGCCAGGAAATGGCGTGCCGTGGGTAACACCTTGGACGACCAAGTCGGCTAGGAAGTCGGCCATTCCTTCGCTGAGTCCCCCGGTGTCAGCCAGTTCAATGGAGTCGCCCATCAAACGATCCATGATGCCGTGACCCATTTCATGCCAGATGGTGCTGTTGTCTCGAGCGTAGTTCTGAGCCTGAGGCGAGTATGTCGTAAAGTTGATCGTATCGTCGGTGTAGAACGCATTGTCGCGCATCGAAATGTCTGGATTGAAGAGAAACGCATGGAAAGGACGTGTCGAGAGTTCAGGGTCGGTGAACCCACGGCTATGTAATTCTGTGAACATCGTATCGACTGCGTAGTAGACCTGGATTTCGTCGAACCCGTCGTTGATGTATTGGAGAGGATCATGATCGGGCAATCGACGTGCTGGGCGATCCCATGCATCCTGGGCTGAGGAGAGAAGCTTGCCCGAGAATGCTTGTCCTGGGATCATCTCCCATACTTCGTTGCCGCCAATGGTCTGAGATGTCCAGTTTGGCAAAAATGGAGCGGAAAGTTGAGGAGTAAAGCCCAGGGGGCTGTACTTTGCGATCGCATCCGGATGGATGTTAATCGAGGTGTAGAGACCTTGGAGGAGTACTCCACGGCTCCAATCGTTGGCGGCCATCGGTAGGGATGCACGGATCTTGGCCGCTTCTCTTTTGAGGTAGCTCATTGCCCAGTATCCTTGGATGCGGCCAGCGTCAGTTTCTCCCAAAATCGGATCGTACTGAGTCTCGAGGTAGCGTTGAGTCTTGAGGGGCGCGTAGATGTCTCCGTTGACTTGAGCCACCTGAGGCAACAAGTGGCGTAACTCGGCTTTTACGCGAGGGAGGACTCCTGATTTGTCGTCGGCCTCTTCGTAGATCGGGTAGACCTGCACAGGGATGCTAAAATCCGCTTGTGGGTACTCGCGGTATTGGGTCGATTGAATCTTACGGGTGAGCAGATTGATCGCGACCAAGTGGTAGCCACGTTTTGCGCGAACCTTGACGACGCGAAGAAGTTGGCCGTCGGCCCATTCGTCTTTCCAGTCGATGTCACGAACGTTGGCGTCGTCAGGGTGCTTGAGCACAGAGGTGCGAGCAATGGCGATGGTTTTGGCTGGGCTGAGGGCTCTTAGTTGGGTGGAAGATTGTCCTGTCTGGATTAGGCCGGTCAAGAGGGGGTTAACCACTTGAGGAGGGGCAATGGAGGCTTCAACTTGGATTGCTTTGTCAGATCCGATCTCAGTCCAAATGCGGATGGAGCGGTTGCGAAGAGGAACGCTGTCAACGAGTTGGACAAGGCGCTTGTAGTGATTGAACGCGAGATCGCGATCTTCTATCAATTTAAAGTCAGAGACGCTCAATGGATGCTGAAGCTTCTGGCTGAGCACCGCGACGACGTGAGCGACGGATCCGTCAGAATCGTCTGCAGCGGTCCAACGAACGAAGTTGGCTTCGACTGCGGCGTGAGCAGTGAGTGAGAACCCTAGAATCCCGAAGACTAAACTGAATATTTTAAGCTTGCCGTACATGTGATGAGGTCCCCTTAGGATTGATTCGTAGGAGTGACTTCACCATGGAGATGGAGATCTGTCAAAAGACGCGTGGTGAAAGTCCCATCTCTTCAAACCCTCGAAGCATGCTTTCACGTCCTCCTGTTTCGAGTATTTCTCCGTGACTCATGATGACTCGATCAAAGTCCCACTTCATGATTCTTCCAAAAGACTGTGACGCTTGAGTGCAATCGTTTACGAAGATATGGCGCATGACACGGCTGGGTCCGAAGCGCTTATAGATGCGATTGAGCTTAAAGAAAGCTTTGGTGCCGCCCGCGACCTCTTTCTGCATGTTGAAAACGAGGTCAGTCACGATGAGTGTCTGAGAGGCGCGGTGAAAGAAAACGGTCTCTTTGAGAAGGCGGGTGCCGGTGAACACCATGCAATCCAGCTCGGCGCGGTGCTCGGCTCCCCAGGCTTCAGGCAAGACTCCATCTGCGACGCAGCCTTTAGGGAGTTGTTTGGGGTCGGCGACCAGAAGCTTGGCCTTTGGGTAGCGCAGCTTGTAGTCGTGGGCCTCGCTTCCGTGAAAGCAATTGGGCGCCAGGATAGTGTGGACTGTCCCCAGTTGATCGAGTTGGGCGAAGTCGGCCGTTTTAAGGCGAATGGGGCTATGGATGACGAGCTGTCCTGAGTTGAGGCGGATCACAGTCATTCGCCTGCGAAATGGCGTATCGTACCAGTCGCCGTCGAGGGTGTAGAGGTCGTGCGTCAGTCGGCGAAGCGTTTCGTAGGGCTGTATGGATGCGCACATGCCATGATTTTTGAATGGAATCAGCGAGAAAGCAAATTAGATTCCGAACGAAATGGAGCCAAAAAGGGCATCGTCTTGGGTAGAGTAAGCCTCGGGAATCTCGCCTTCTTGGTCATAGCCCAGGTAGATGCGCCGCCATTCGGCTCTGAGGCCCAAGTGCAAGGGCCCGCGCCGCAAGAATGTGAATTCGGCACCGAGCTTGAGCGTCTTGGCTGAAGGATAGGTCATCCCCGCTAAGGGAAACCTCACGCGACCCAGCTCGCCGCCCACATAGAGCTGAATGGGGATGATGGGCACGTCGATGCCTAGGTCGAGGCCGCCTAAACTGTAGTAGTAGGAAGAGTTCATCTTGGATTGGAAGTCATGCAAGTAAGTAAAACGATATTGTAGAAAAATTAGGTCCGCAAAGATCGCTCCGAGGCCCAGCGAAGCACCCAATGAAAGCGGGGATTCGATCTTACTCTCGTTGCCGAAGCCGGCTTGCTTGAGGGTGCCTTGCCAGAGTCCGAGCTGAAGATTGGTGGATGGGCCGATCAATCGGCTGGTGACAGCTTGGGCTGTGCTGCTGAGCGCGAGCAGGCCCAATGTTAGGATCACCGCAGCGAAATGGGTTGTGCGCGTGGGCTTCATGTTCATTGTCCTTGAGCTGTATCGAGATACAGATCCACGCCTTCGAGGCCAATGCCTTTGCCGTTGTCTTCGCTCTTATTTTTTGGGTCATAGACTCCCAATGTAAAAATTTCGGCAAACGCGTCGGCCGTGCCTTTGGCAGGATCGTCTTTGCACTCGTCGAGGTGACCTGCGTCGGATTTTGAAGTCGAGTAAGGCGAGATGGAGACGTACTGGTTTTCGCAGCAGCGTTCGTTCTCAACCTCATAGAATCCTGGAGGGCACGTTGTGCCGACCACCATGTTCACGCCGGTGTAAGTCGTGTTGCCCGTGACACTGGGGTCGATGCGCCCGGTAGGTTCGCCCACATCGTAAGTCCTGTTTCCGTTGGTGTCTTGGTAGGCGCGAACGTTGTAGTACAACGGGGGATACGTAGGGTTTGGAGAGGGGATTGGGCTTGGCGTTGGATTGATCGGAACGTGAAAGGGAAAGCTCACGAGCCCCAGGTCATTGGTGGGGCCATCCAGTACTCCTTTGATTGTCGCAAAATTATCCTCGGATGTCTCGATCAGGATTTTGGTGCTGGTGGCAGGGCTGACTCCCGTGGCGAAGTTGATTCTTCCAGCCACAAAGCTTGCGTACCGGGGCACTTTGTTCTGCTTGGGCGAATACCGAATCGCGCAGCCGATGGCGAAGAGCGCCAGTATTAACGCGATTGCTGGGTCTTTGGATCGTCTTAGAAGTCGAAGAAGCTCAGAGCGTTTCACATAGATAGTGTAACCGAGCCTATTGATGCTTGCCAGAAGGTCTGAGGATGAGGCGAGTGTCAAGAAGCCGGCGAGGCATGAGGAGATGGGACTGCGCGGAGTCGGTTCGATGGGGCTAGGGCTCACCGCGCCTATTGCGAGCTTCGGAACCACCAGAAAGGCCACCCTGGGTTCCTGACTTTTATACATCCCCCTTGGATAGCTTGAGGATTTTTGCGGGCAATGGCTTCTGGCTGGCTAGCGGAGGTAGCCTAAACACACTCAGTTGTCACTCCGGGGGCATCCTGCTATCTTTGCCCCCATGCAAAGCAGTATTACCGGCCTGACTCCGCCTGTCGTCACCCCCGAAGCCCTCAGTCAGTGCACGGAGATCTTAGAAGCCATTGCTCAAAATCAACTTCTGCTCTCTCCGCTCACCGAGGCCGAGCGCGTCCGCCTGCTTGTCGCTGCTGGCCGCGTCGTCCGTCCTGAAAAACACGACATCAACCGAAGGATCAAAGCGCTTCGAAAGATAAAAAAGAAAAGAATTGAACTCCGGGATCGTGCCTTGCGCTCGGTGACCCAAATTCGGGCCGCAAGGCAGGACTCCTTGTTCGTCGCGCCAGAAAGAACCACGGCCCCCGAATCTGAAGGCCTGCTCCTTGAGCGCCCTCGCGATTGCTATATTTGCAAAAAAGAATTCAACCGCCTTCACTTCTTCTACGACGCCATGTGCCCGTCCTGCGCACAGTTCAACTATGAAAAGCGTTTTCAGAGCGCTTCGCTCGAAGGTAAAACCGCCGTGATCACCGGAGCTCGTCTCAAGATTGGTTACCAAGCGGCGCTCATGATGCTGAGGGCTGGAGCACGAGTTGTCGTAACGACTCGATTTCCCCAAGACGCCGCGGTCCGATACGCGCGCGAAAAGGACTTTGCAGACTGGGGCGATCGCCTGCAGATTCACGGCTTGGATCTTAGGCATACGCCTAGTGTCGAAGTCTTCACTCGCTATCTCGGACAAGCGCTCGATCGCCTTGACGTTCTCATCAACAACGCCGCTCAAACCGTGCGAAGGCCACCGGGATTTTACGCCCACTTGCTCGAGCTCGAAAAAACTCCGCACTCGGCGCTTCCGCCTGGCGCGCGTCAGCTCTTAGCGGGTCACGAGCGATGTAAGGCAGCGCTCTCGGGGGCTCCGGGACAAGAAGGCTCAACCTGGCTTTCGCAATGGCATGAGGGATCGGTGATTCGCAAGGCATCGCTCGGGCTTACTGCATCCGCAGAGCTTTCGCAGGTGCCTTATGCCTGCGATGAAACCAACGAGGCCAAAGACCTATTTCCTTCCGGTAAGCTGGATGCCGATCTCCAGCAAATCGACTTGCGTGGGATCAATAGCTGGCGTCTCACGCTCGCAGATGTTCCTACGGCGGAGTTGCTCGAGGTCCAGCTCGTCAACTCCATTGCTCCGTTCGTTCTTTGCGCCAAGCTCAAGCCTCTTATGTTGAGAACACCCAATCGAGATAAGCACATTGTCAATGTTTCGGCTGTCGAGGGGCAGTTCAATCGGCACACCAAGACCGATAAGCACCCTCACACTAATATGGCCAAAGCCGCGCTCAATATGATGACGCTGACCTCGGCGCGGGAGTATGTCAAGTCGGGCATCCATATGAACGCCGTAGATACCGGATGGGTGACCGACGAGGATCCGGCAGCGCTCTCCGCGCGCAAGCAACAGGATCATGATTTTCAGCCCCCTCTTGATATCGTGGACGGAGCGGCACGCGTGTGTGATCCGTTTTTTTCTGGTCTCATCACGGGCAATCACTCTTGGGGATGTTTCTTAAAAGACTACGCCCCGACTGGTTGGTGATCAGGTATGGACATGACCCTCATTTCGAGCCTACTCGCTCAGGCGCTTGAACGTCGCAAAGACTTGCTGAAAAAGCTTCAAACCGAAAACACTGATGCCTATCGGATTTTTAACGGGATTGCCGAAGGTCTGCCGGGATTGACGATCGATCGGTATGCTTCGTTGATTCTCGTGCAGACGTTTCGAGAGGCGCTGGACTCGACAAACCTAAGCATCCTTGAGCAAGCGCTCAGAAGCCAGTTATCCATAGACTTCAAGTTCGCCTACAATCACAGGGGGAAGCGCGCGACCGAGTCATTTGACGAATGGCACCGACCAGCGCCTGAGGCCCTGGTCGAAATCGAATGCCAAGAATTGGGCTCCCGCTTCTTTGTTCGTGCGCGACATCAGGGCATTGACCCCTGGCTCTTCTTAGATCTCCGTGCAGGACGCCGCTGGATTCGCGAGGCAGCCCGTGGAGCAAGCGTGCTCAATTTGTTCTCGTACACCTGCAGCGTCGGGATCTCTGCCGCCGCCGCTGGAGCGAAGGAAGTCTGGAACGTCGATTTTTCTCATTCTAGTCTTGAAGTCGGCCGTCGAAACGCCATGCTCAATCAGATCTCTGATGCCCAATTCAAGACGATCGAAGAGGATTGTCTTCCCGTATTGAGACAGCTTGCAGGGTTGCCCGCAGGTGGACGAAGGGGGCAGAAGCTCACTTACCAGCGATTAGAGCCAAGGGTTTTTGACATCGTCGTGCTCGATCCTCCTGCATGGTCCAAGGGCAAGTTTGGTGCAGTCGACGTTGAGGGAGATTATGCAAGTCTCTTCAAACCCGCTGTTCTAGCGACAAAGCCGGGGGGCAGGATTCTTGCGACTAACCACGTGGCTTCGGTTGATTTGAATGCCTGGATCGAATCCCTTTACCGATGTGCGACTAAGGCAGGAAGGTCGCTGAGCAAAGTTGAGGTCTTGCAGCCTGATGTAGATTTTCCTGCGTTTGACGGGAGGCCGCCGCTCAAGATCGTGGTTTGTCACCCTTAAACTGGCCCCTCAGTCTGTTGATGTTGATCGAGTCAATAGGATGATCACCCCTGGAAGGGGATTTTTGGGAGTACTGAGCGTCGGGATTTCAGACTTGAAAAGAGTTCTTGGGACAGAGGTTTAGG
>JACCDG010856321.1_pt1 | contig 27007 bp, 28 predicted proteins | sample 7442471 | NCBI WGS metagenome assembly JACCDG01 (sample SAMN15323444, study PRJNA562643) | freshwater metagenome | isolation source: river surface water | place: USA:Blue River Watershed | collected 2017-08-17 | reverse complement strand
GCGCTTGCCATCCCGCATGCGCAGGCATTTTTTAACAAAAAAAAGCCGGAACACAAAGGATCCGGCTGTATTAGTTACAGGAGGGTACGAGATGAACAGTTCACCCAAAGGTGAACCCATCAAGGCCTCTATATGCAACGAAATGCATAAAAAATCAACAACAATTCACGGTTGCAATATAAGGATGCCGTTAATTCTTATAAAAGCACTGTTTTTCTGCGGCTTAAACCATTGTTTTTCCTAAAAACTTCAGTAATGCAACAGTCACTGTTGAAAATTGGCGGAAAAAGCAAGTAATCCTCAGTACTGCAAGCATAATTCTGTAAAGCATTGCACCGCTCTTTTAGGTTAATCGCGCGATTGCCTGTCCCAAATCGGCGATCAAATCCTCCGGGTCTTCAAGCCCGATATTGAACCGTACGATCTGGCCTTTTGGCAGCCTGCAATAAGCGCGCGCAGGGCTTTGCGGCAGAGCCAGGCTTTCAAATCCGCCCCAGCTGAATCCAAGCCCGAAAAGTTCCAGGCTTTCGATGAATGCCGTCACATTGGCCTCGGAAAAGCGGCTTTGCAAAATGATACAAAAAACGCCGTTGCCGCCCTTGAAGTCGCGGGTAAAAATCTCCTTGCCCAGGCTGTCGAAATCGGGGTGCAGCACCGCTTGCACCTCTGGCCGCTGTTTCAGCCAGGCGGCAATTTTTTTCGCCGACGCTTCGCTGTGATTCATCCGCACCGCCATGGTGCGCAAGCCGCGCATCGCCATAAAGCAATCATCCGGGCTGACGCAAAATCCCGCGATAATCGCGATCCGGTTGATTTGCTGGGCGAGGGGGGTGTTGGCGACCGCGACGCCCATCATCAGATCGCCATGGCCAGCGATATATTTTGTGACCGATTGCACCGCGACGTCGATGCCGAAATCCAAGGGACGGAAACGCAAAGGCGTCGCCCAAGTGTTGTCCAAGACGGTTTTAATGCCGCGTGATTTTGCCAATTTTGCGATGGCGGGAACGTCTTGAAATTCCATGGTGCTGGAGCCGGGCGATTCCAAGAAAATCACTTTTGTATTGGGCTTTATCGCCTTTTCCAAAGCTTGCAGATCGAGCGGATCGTAATATCCGGTTTCGATTCCCATCGGCTTTAGAATATTCTCGGCGAAATTTTTGGAATTGGGATAGGCCGCCTCGGTCATCAGCATATGGTCGCCGGTCTTTAAAAGCGCGAACAAAACGCCCGCGATCGCGGCGATGCCCGAAGGGTAAAGCACGGCAAGATCGCCGCCATCCAGCGCCGCCAAAGTTTCCGCCAGCCCATGAATCGACGGGTTGCCGTAACGCCCATAATATAATTGATTGCCGGCATATCGGTTTTTTTCAACCGCGTGCATTTCCTCTATCGAATCGAACAGGATCGTCGAGGCGCGGTAAACCGGCTTGTTGACCATGCCTTTTTCGTCGGCAAGTCCCAATTGGCAAAGCTGTGTTTCCATCTTTATTTTCGCGCTCATGAGGATATCCATTCTTTTTGCAACAGCGTCTTATGGCGTAACAGCCAATATAACCCGATAATCGCCGAAGCGTTATTGATTTTATTGCTATCCAAAAGCCCGGCGATATCCCGCGCCGCGATGGGCCGCAGACGAATATCCTCTGCTTCGTCGGCCTGACCGAAAATTTCGCCATGCCCGTTTTTCAGCGGCGCCAGGTCTATTTTCCCGGCGAATAAATGCAATGTCTCCGACATCACGCCGGGGCTTGGCATGAAATGGTGGATGGGGCGCAGATGGGTTATGGCCAGCCCTGTTTCTTCGATCATCTCGCGCGCCGCCACTTGTTCCAGCGTTTCGTCCTTATCGACCATTCCGGCGGGCAGCTCGACCAGCCAGGGATCGGCGCCGGAACAAAAAGCGGGCAGGCGGAATTGCTCGATCATCAAAACCTGATCCAAAGCCGGATCATAAGGCACGATCACGACGGCGTCGCCGCGCAGACAGACCTCGCGGGTGATAATTTCGCTCCACCCGCCTTGGAACAATTGGAATTGCAAACCATACCGTTTGACGCGGACATAGCCCTGGTGCAAATTTTCTTCCGACAATATTTTGACTTTACTCGACATGGTTCTTCGCTATGTTAATGGGCCTGAACTATAACCCATTGGAATCAGAGTTTATATGAAAATCCTGCATTTGCTGCGCCATGCCAAAGCGACCGACGACCGGGGCGTCGCCGACCGCGACCGCGCCTTGACCGATCGCGGTGTCCGCGCCGCGACCATTATGGGCCTTTATATCAAGCAAAAGGAAATCGTGTTCGACGCGGTTTTATGCTCGACGGCCAAACGCACCGCGCAGACTTTGGACGCGCTAAAGCCCTATTTGCCCGCGACGCAGAAAATTTTCATGCAAGACGCGCTGTATCATGCCGAACCGCCGCAAATCGCGGAAACGGTATCGGCGATCAGCGACTTGCATAAATCGGTTCTGGTGATCGGGCATAATCCCGGCTTGCAAATATTGGCTTCGGAATTGGCGAAAATGGGGGACGAGGATTTGATCGACGCGCTGTGTTCCGGCTTTCCCACATCGGCGTTTGCCAGCGTCAAGCTGCCGCTGGCGCAATGGGCCGATTTTAAAAGCGGTTCTGTAAAAGGGGAATTGTTGCGTTATATAACGCCTGCGGATTTGATTTAGCTGACGATATCCAAAAGCCGTTTTTCCATTTCGTCGATCCGGCGGATGGCCTTGCCTGCCGCCATGGCTTCTGTTTCGGCCATTTTCGCCTCGATGATGGATTGGGTCAAATCGCCGCTGGCGGTGTCGGGATGCGCGTTCAGCGCCACTTTTTCTAGCTTTTGCCCGGCGCGCGCGAAGGATCCCAAAAGATTCTGAAAAACCGATGAAATCATGCTTTTCCCCCGAAGCCTTAAAGTATAGCAAGCCAAGTTTAAGGAAATATTAAGCAAAACCGCCGTTTTCCACCCCTTGATTTATCCATTTTATTCGGCTATTAACCATGCCCTTGGCATAACATTATGCCTTAAATATTCCTCGGTAGCTCAGCGGTAGAGCAATCGACTGTTAATCGATTGGTCGTAGGTTCGAATCCTACCCGGGGAGCCATTTTTTAGTGTTTAGTGTGCAGTTTATAGTGTTTAGGAAATTTTGCTGCCGCCCAAAACACTAAATCCCTAAAATTTCGGCGCGGTGGCAGCCCGGTCCGGCTAGGTTGGTTAGGCGGTGCCGGACAAAAATTTGATGATGCAGAGGCCAGCGCGCCTAGGTTGGTTAGGCGGCGGCGCGTATACAAAAGGCAATTCTCTGCATAGTTTTTTTAGTTTGGCGCGGTGGCAGAGTGGTGATGCAGAGGATTGCAAATCCTCGTATAGCGGTTCGATTCCGCTCCGCGCCTCCATCCGCCTTCGCTTTATCTTTTTGTTGGATTTATGCATTTTTCATTTCCTAAAATCTTTTGCCTTTTTTTTATCTCTGCCGTGCTTTCCGGTTGCGCATCCTCTGCGCCGCGCCCATCCGGAATAGCGCAGGAATTTTGCTCTGCGGTTCAAAGCGGCAACCAGACGGCGATTGAATCGCTGCTTACCCCGTCTTTGCAGCGGGCGGTTCAACGGGCACAGCGGCACAGCGACGCGATACAAAAATCGAGGCCAACCGAAAAGCCGCCGCTGGGAGATGGAATTCCATACCAATCCTATCCCGACCGGGCGGATAGGTGCGAGGCCGGGTTAAAAATTACATCGGCTATCCAAGAAATCCGCTATCTTTTCGCGGCCTATCCCGACGCCAATTGGACCGACCGGATCGTTTTGGTAAAAAATAAGGACGGCGCGCAGAAAATAGACGATATTCTTTATGCGCCAGACTACAAAGACAGCTTGCGCAATGTGGTAAAAGAGGTGCTGGCCCAGCATTAATGTGCTTTGCCTTATTCTGCCAATTGCCCTTGGCTTCGGAATCCCGTATAAATCCTTTATGAATCCAAACGCCGCCATTTTGCAAGCCCGTCCCGATTACGCCCAGCTGCGCGACAACATGGTCGACGGCCAGCTGCGCACCAACAAGGTGACCGATCATAATTTGATCCGCATCTTGCGCCAGTTGCCGCGCGAAGAATTTTTGGATGTGGCAATGCAGCCCGTCGCTTATATCGACGAGGATTTGGTTTTTCAAAATGGCCGCTTCATGCTGGAGCCGATGGTGTTCGCCCGCCTGATTCAATCTGCGGAAATTACAAAACAGGACAGGGTATTGGATGTCGGTTGCGGCTATGGCTATTCGACCGCCTGCATCGCGCAGCTGGCAAAGCAAGTCACCGGTATAGACCAAGACCCGCAAATGCTGAGCCGCGCCAAGGACAATTTGCAAAGGCTTTGCATCGAGGGCGATTACAAATTCCAATCCGCGCCGTTGCTGCAGGGATATCCCCAAGACGCGCCCTATGACGTCATCCTGGTCAATGGCGCTTGCGCCGAACCGCCGCTTCAGTTGTTTTCGCAGCTTAACGACGGCGGCAGGCTGGTTTGCGTGCTGAAAGATTTAAATGTGCCCGCCATTGCTTTGGGGCAGGGCAAGGCAATGCTGTATATAAAAACATCCGCCGCCATTTCGGGCAGGGCTTTATTCGACGCCGCGTCGCCCTATATTGAAAACCCGAAGCTGCAAAACCGTTTTGTTTTCTAAACCCAAAGGGGCGCGATGCTAATGGCCGTACCACAGCAATGCGATATTGCCGATGTGTATCGAATGTTGTCTTCCGATGACGTGCCGTGCATCCTCGACGTGCGCGAAAAATGGGAATTCGATATTTGCGCGATGCCGGGCGCGGTGCATATTCCGCTGTCCGAATTGCAATCGCGGGTGCAGGAACTGCCGCAAGATCGCCACATTGTCGTCGTATGCCATCATGGCATGCGCAGCTTAAAGGGCATGTCCTTTTTGCGCGCAGCGGGTTTTCCAAGCGCCGTTAGCATGCGCGGCGGCATAGATGCCTGGGCCAAAAATATCGACCGCACCATGGCCACCTATTAAATTTATTTGGATAGGAATGCGTTTGAAAATAACAATCATTGTTCTGCTATGCGGATTCTTTCTGGCCCTGCCTGCGAGGGGAGAAGAATTGCAGCAGGCTTTAAGCGACGCTTACCGCATGAATCCGGCGCTTGCCGCCAAGCGGGCGGAGCTGCGCGCCATCGACGAAGGCTTGGCGCTGGCGCTTAGCGGCTATCGCCCGAGCATCGGCTTTGACGCAGATCTTGGCGCCGCGACGACGCACAGAGACGGCGCGGCGGGCGGGTCGGAAAGCTTGAACCCGCGCGGCGCGGGGATCACCATAACCCAGCCTTTGTTTCGCGGGTTCCGCACTTCGGCGGCGGTCGAACGCGCCGGGCACGATATCGACGCCGGCATCGCCGATCTGATTTCAACCGAACAAAATATTTTGGCATCCGCCGTCGAGGCGTATATGGACGTTCTGCGCGACCGGGCGGTTTTAGAATTGACGCGCAACAACCAGCTGGTTTTGCAGCGCCAATTGGACGCGATTCAAGACCGGTTCTCCATCGGCGAGGTGACGCGCACCGATATCGCGCTGGGCGAATCGCGCTTGGAACGCGCCAAGGCTGCGGCGATTTCTGCCTCTGGCCAGCTGGCCGCGTCGGAAAGCCGTTTTTTCAGGATCATCGGGCGCGCGCCGGACGCTTCTTTGCAAACGCCGCCGCCTTGGGCGAATTTGCCGGAAAGCCGGGATGCGGCAATAGAGCTGGCGCGGCAAAATAACCCATCGGTTCTTGCCGCCAAGGCGCGGGAAAAATCCGCCGAAACGCAAATCGGCGAAATTCGCGGCGAGGAGCTGCCGGAAATCAACCTAGAAGGTTCGGCGTCGTCGGACTGGAACCGGTCGACCGACGGCGACAAGGTGGAAGAAGCCAGCCTGATGGCCCGGTTAAATTTTCCGTTTTATCAGGGCGGCGGCGTTATGGCGCGCACCCGCGCTGCGAAGCAAACCGCCTCGCAACGGCGGCTTGAAGGCGACAACGTCTTGCGCCTCGCGACCGAAACCGCCTCGCGCGCCTTTGACGATTTGCAAACCGCGCGCGCCAATATCGGCGCGCTGCAATCGACGGTGCTGGCTTCTGAAATCGCGCTGCAAGGCGTGCGTGAAGAACAAAATGTCGGATCGCGTACCGTGATCGACGTTCTGGACGCGGAACAGGAATTGCTCGACGCGCAAGTCGGCCTGGTGCGCGCCCGGCGCGACGAAGTGGTGTCGAGCTATGCTTTGCTGGCGGCGATCGGACGCCTAACCGCGCAAGCCATCGCCTTGCCCGTGCCGGTCTATGATCCTTCTGTGCATCGCAATGAAATCAAAGGCCGCTGGATTGGGTATTAAGATAGGCTCCCCAATATCTATCCTATTTACGGCACACCCCCCGAAATCTGTTGAAAACTAATTAAGTTATTGCTTTCCGCCGCTTTTTATGTGTTTTATGCTGGAATAACTCTGCGCGGGTGGTAATTTCACCTGTCCGGCAGCCGCATAATTCGTATCCTGTGTTTTCTTTGGGTTTTTAGGAACCAATATCCGCAATGAGCCAGTCCGATAAAGGCCAAGAACCGTCGATGGAGGAAATTCTCGCCTCTATCCGCCGCATTATTTCCGACGACAAGGACGAAGAAGCGCCCGAGGAAACTCCGGCGGAGGAAACCGCCGAGGCCGCTTCCCCTGCGCCCGCAGCGGCGGCCGCAGGTCCGCAAGTGTCAACCTCGGCCGCGATGCCTGACGCAGCCCCTGCTGCCAAGCTCACCGAAGCTGCTGCTGAAGTTTCTGGTGCCCCGGCCCAAGAAGATGACGGCCTGGTTTTAACCGATATCGCCGAGGAAACCCCTGCGCCGCTGGCTCCGCCGCCTTCTTCCAGCGACGATCTCGCCGAGGCTGGAAGGGACGCGTTCTTGCAAGAAGCCGCTGCGCCCGCTGCCAGCAAACCGGCCGAAAAGACGGTTCCCGCCCTGCGGTCCGATGATTTGGATGCCAAAGTTTATAAAGCCTTGCAAGAAGATGTTGGCCGCAGCTTGCTTTCGCCGCCCATCAAGGAAAAATCTACTAGCACTTTTGCCGAATTGGCTGGCGCGATCCACGCCCGTGGCTTTAATCTAGGGAACATGGACATGACACTCGAAGACCTTATCCGCGACCTGCTTCGCCCGCATTTAAAAGAATGGCTGGACCAAAATCTGCCAAGCATTGTCGAACGCCTTGTCCGCGCCGAAATCGAACGCATGTCGCGAGAGGCCGAAGAGCGCAAGGATTTGCTCTAGACTTTTCGCCGGATTCCCTTAATCTTGGCCTGAACCGCGCTTTTCTAACTTAAAGCGTTACTTTAACATTTTCTTTTAAAATGCTTCACGTGAAGCATTTTGGAATTTAATTGCGATGCTGGAAAAAACTTACGACCCGAATTCGATCGAACAGAAATATTACGCCGCGCATGAAAAAGCCGGGCATTTCGCTTGCCATCCGCAATCCGGCAAAGACCCATATTGCATCATGATCCCGCCGCCGAATGTCACCGGCAGCTTGCATATGGGCCATGCCCTGACTTTCACCATTCAGGATATTTTGATCCGCTTTCACCGCCGCCTGGGCCGGGACACTTTATGGATGCCGGGAACGGATCATGCCGGAATCGCCACCCAGATGGTGGTGGAACGCCAGCTGGCTGAGCAGAAAATCACCCGCCACGATCTGGGCCGCGAGAAATTTTTAGAAAAAGTCTGGCAGTGGAAAGAACAATCCGGCGGCACGATCGTATCGCAGCTGAAACGTCTTGGCGCCAGCGCCGACTGGCCGCGCGCGCGCTTTACCATGGACGAAGGGCTAAGCCACGCGGTGCGCCATGTGTTCGTGGAACTGTACCGCCAAGGTCTGATTTACAAAGATAAGCGCCTGGTCAATTGGGATCCGAAATTACAGACAGCCATATCGGATCTTGAAGTCGAACAGCGCCAGACCAAAGGCAAGATGTGGCATCTGAAATATCCGATTGTCGGCGAAGACGGGTTTATCGTTATTGCCACGACGCGCCCGGAAACCATGCTGGGCGGCGACGCCGCCGTCGCGGTGCATCCCGATGACGATAGGTACAAACATCTGATCGGCAAAAAAGTCAAATTGCCGATGGTCGATGCCATATTGCCGATCATCGCCGACGACTATGTCGACAGGGAAAAGGGAACCGGCGCCGTGAAAATCTCGCCCGGCCATGATTTCAACGATTTCGAAGTCGGCAAGCGCCACAACCTGCCGCTGCCCAATATATTCGACAAGACCGCGCATTTGAACGATCTTGCGCCGAAAGAATATCGCGGCCTGGACCGTTTCAAGGCGCGGGAAAAATTTATCGCCGAGATGGAATCGCACGGCCTTTTGCAAAAAATTGAGGACAACGCGATGGTGATCCCGCATGGCGACCGCAGCGGGGTTGTGATCGAACCATGGCTGACCGATCAATGGTATTGCGACGCCGCGACGCTGGCAAAGCCCGCGATCCAGGCGGTGGAGCAGGGCAAGATGAAATTCGTGCCCGAACAATGGGTCAACACCTATAACCGCTGGATGGAAAACATCCAGCCCTGGTGCATTTCCCGCCAGCTTTGGTGGGGGCATCAGATTCCGGCTTGGTACGGCCCGGACGATCATGTGATCGTGGCGATGGACGAGGCCGAAGCGAACCAGCAGGCGCAAAATCATTACGGCAAGAAAGTCGCGCTGACGCGCGATCCCGACGTGCTCGACACTTGGTTTTCATCGGCGCTGTGGCCGATGTCGACCCTGGGCTGGGAAAACGGCGCGGATAAAACGGCGGATTGGAAAGAGATGCAAGACTATTTTCCGACCGACGTTCTGGTCACGGGATTCGACATCATCTTTTTCTGGGTGGCGCGGATGATGATGATGTCCTTGCATTTCACCAAGGAAGTTCCGTTCCGCGAAGTTTATATTCACGCGCTGGTGCGTGACGCGTCGGGGCAGAAAATGTCCAAGTCCAAGGGCAATATTATCGATCCCTTGACGGTGATGGAAAAATACGGCTGCGACGCCTTGCGATTCACGCTGGCCGCTTTGTCGGTTCCAGGACGCGACATCAAATTGTCGGAACAGCGCGTCGACGGATACCGCAGCTTTGCCACAAAATTATGGAACGCGGCGCGTTACGCCGAAATGAATGAATGCGTTTTCGATCCTGCTTTCGATCCCGGCACGGCAAAGATTTCGATCAACAAATGGATCGTCGCCGAAATTATTTCTTTGGAAAAAGATTTGCGCGAATCCATGCCGCAATACCGTTTCGATCTGATCGCCGAAAAAATCTATCACGGCATTTGGGGCAATTTCTGCGATTGGTATCTGGAATTCACCAAGCCAATTTTGCTTGGCGATAACGAGACGCAAAAATCCGAAGTGCGCAAGACAACCGCTTGGGCCTTGGCGCAATTTACGCATATGCTCAACCCCTTAATGCCTTTTATCACCGAGGAATTGGCTGAAAAATTGAACCTGAACGGCGGCAAGGCGCTGATTATATCGCAATGGCCGGATTACGCGTCGCTTTCCGCCGATACGGCGGCGCAGCGCGAAGTTGCCTGGCTTATTGAATTGATCGGGGCGATCCGTTCCACCCGGGCGGGATTGAACATCAGCCCCGCGGCGCAATTGAAACTGCTGGTAAAAGACGCAAGCGCCGAGGCGCAGGTGCGCATAAAATCGAATGGCGATGTGATTGCGAAAATCGCGCGGCTTTCCGGGATTGAATTTATTGCAAGCGAGATTCCAAAAGGTTCAGCGGTGCATGTGATCGAAGGCGCAACGCTGATACTGCCGATTGCCGATCTGATCGACTTGAACGCCGAGCGCGCGCGGCTGCAAAAGGAAATGAAAAAGCTGCAAGACGAGATCACGCATTGCGACACCAAATTGGGCAATCCCAATTTTGTCGAGCGCGCCGCCGCCGAAGCCGTTGATGAAATCAAGACCAAGCGTCACGAAGCGGGCGAGGCGTTGGATAAGTTGCAGCACGCCCTGGGGCAGTTGACGGTTAACGGTTGACATCTGTCATTCCGAGCGAGGCCGCAAGGCCGACGAGGAATCTTCGGATGTAAAGCTTTGTGTCTGGAGATCCTTCACTGCGCTTGCGCTGCGTTCAGGATGACAGTCCACCTCGTCATCCCGGGCAAGGCGGCATAGCCGCCGCGATCCGGGATCCAGGGCGGGTGCGCACTATTTTTGCGGCTCTGGATTCCCGCTTTCGCGGGAATGACGACAGAGTAGATTCGCTCCTTCGGAAGGACAATTCTTATTTCATCTATCCAAATATTTTTTACGCAATCTTGCCAGATGCGCCATTGTGGCAGCGGGGGTGTTTGCGCGCTCTGTGTCATTCAAGAAAGGCATCAGCGCATTGGTGGAATCGGAGGAGCAATCGCTGATTTCATTCGCCAATTGCGATGCCACCAGATGTTGCTGGATCGTGTCGCGCATGAACGGCACGGTTCCCATTTTTACATCCAAATAAAACGCCTGACGCAGATTCCAAATGCGCATATTTTGTTCAAGAAGCGACTTTGCCGCGTCTTCCGGCATATCCGGATGGCCGAACAATTCGGGCAGCGTGATGTGATATTTGGCACATACCTGCATAACCGATGGTAGCGGCAGAGCATAGGGCATGTCGTTCCAATTGCCGGAAGTTGCCTGTTGGAACATGTGTTGTGTCAGGGCAAGTTCTTGGGCTTTTTTGAGAGCCGAAAGTTTATGCGCGCCTTCGCCGGGTTTAAGACCATCTTCGATGTTGTCGAAATCATATCCGGCGGCGTCCAAAAGTTCGATAATTTTGTCGACGGATTCAGGGGATGGCGGGCGGTTTTTAGCTGTTTGCAGGGTTCTGTATATTCCCCTTGCCTCATAAAGGCTTTTGCTGCATCGCGCTTGTTCTTTTTCTCTAAATTCCGCGATTTTGACTTCACCTTCGCCTGTTTTCCAGCTGCGATCGATGTAATCCAGCGGAAGCCCCGCTATTTTCATAAGCTCAACGATTTTATCCGCTGCCTTATAATCGGGAAGGCGATAATTTATATCGATAAGCCCATATATAGCCCTTGCCTCTCTTAAGGCTTCGGCGCGCATAAAAACATCCGCGCCATCTACTTCTCTTAATATCTCATTTGCATTTTTCCGGCCTTTTGGATCGAGTGAGGACCAATTGGCGTTTATCTCCTCCAAACCTTTCTTGATTGCATACAGCGACGCATGACGTTCGTCAAAATCGGTTCCGGACGGAAGATTTTTATAATCGGAAAAGTTTTCGCGCAAAGATTCTATTTTACGGATTCTCCCGGCTGCTTTGGAAAGCCAAAAAGCAAGATTTGCTTCGTACACCCCTTCATTTCCGGAATCTGTGTGAGAATAGCGTGGAATAGTTTCATTAGAGACAGCGTTGTAAAGATCGGCATTGCCTCCAATCAAATCTCTTGCTGTCAGGGAATGCTCAAAAAGCTTTTGTTTAATATCGTCAATGTCGCTTTGTTGCGGGTGCGAACCGGAAAATAATAGAACAAGCGTTTCGGTAATTTCCCTTATAATGTCTTTGTGATCTTGATCCATGTTTTCAACCTCTCTATCAAACCTATTTTAAACAGCACCTTGCCTTAAATATCTTTTAGAGATATAATGTGGCCATGGCAAGATCGAAAAGCAGCAATAAAATTACCGACCCAACGCAGGCGCTGGAATTGGCCAAGCGCTATTTGCGCAGCAATTTGCTGGATCCGGTTGTGGGTCCAAAGCCTGCGCCGATTGCAGAGATTGTGGGCGCGGATGTGATCGAATCCGCAGCAGCGGATTTAGAATTTTGGAATGGCGTGGGTTATGCCGACAGGCTGGATTATGCCAGGGTCTATTGCCATTTGGCCGCGCAAAAGCCGAAACGCGCCGATCCGGTTTGCTATGCGCGGATGATGCCTTATGCGGATATGGTTGTGGGTTCATTGGGCTATCCCATAGAACAAGCAAAAAAAGTTTTTGAATCCGGCGCATATTCTTTCGATCAGATGCTGCAAGCAGCGGGCGCGATAGAGGCCGAAGATTTTTCACAGCAGCGCAACTATGCTTCTTCAACCCAAAGGTTTGAATCGGAAAAGCGCGAAGCTTTGAATGAATGTTTTTCCCCCGCCATCAACAAAGCCATGGAAAATAAAACTGGCGGGGCGGAGCTTGTAGGCGCAGTCGCGGAATATCTGAAAGACAAAAACAATGCGAGGGTGGCGCAGCAATTTTATGCGCTGCTTTTGGATTTATCGGCGCAGAATATTTTGGGGTTGCGTAACCGCGCGCCGGATAGCGCAAAAGAAATCGCAAAAATCGTCGCGGAAAATTGCGAAACTACGCTTAGCGTGGGGATGCTGGGTCTGGTGCAAAAAGTTGCCAATGGCAGCCTAGGAAAACAAGTATCCGCAAAGGGAACAACAATGCAGCCGCTACAGCGGCTGCGCTCGTCCCGCTGAAAACAAAGCGAAATTTCCGTCATAAAATTATTTTCCGATTTCGACGAAAGTTTAACCTTTTCCCTATACCATCGTCTGTAGATAACAGGCGGGTAAAGGGCATAGCAAATAGGGCAAAATCCCAATGAGGGTTGGGGTTTTCATATAAGCAAATTTAAAAAAGCCATGCGCTGCCACGCCAAGAAGGCGGGTCGAATGTATTACAATCTGTGGCAAGGCGTATTCAAAAACCTGTTCGGTTTCGGCATCACGTCGCTTCTAAGCTTGTGCAAGCTTGCGGCACTGCCCTTGCGTGCAGCACTGGTGATTTGCGGCTTTGTTATATCGGCGCTGACGGGGATTTTTCTGCGCCCGCTGGCGCGCGGCATGAAGAACATTTTGTTCCCGCCGCCCGCGCCGAAATGTTATGTAAAAACCGGAAAGCCAGCCGTTTGCGGCGTTCCGCTGCATGAAGCCGCGCTATCTGCGCCGCCTGCGGATAAAATCATATACGGATTCAAATCCTTTGAATCGCGGCAAGATATTCTGCACAAGAAAATCCAGAGCGAAGCGGCCTTTTCGCGCAAATTCGCAAGCGAAGTTTTGCAGCTTGTCTAAAGTCATTCACGAACTTAGTGGCTAAGCATTCTCTGCTGGGCGGGGGTTGGCGCAACCCGAATCGCGGCGCGGTTTATGCCGCTGGGTTGTATGTTGCTTTCAAAAATTTCGCTGATGGACGTATGTGCCCAATGGCCTTCCAATTCTTGATCCACTTGGTCGAAGATTGATAGGCCTTTTGGCTGCCTATCCCAGGCAAGGTCGGATATAACTTCCGGGCGTAATGTTTGCCTTTTCTTTGCTTCTTCCCAGGCCGCGATATATTCGCCGTCTTTATTGGTGGCATAGCATATGGCGCGAAAGAAAAGCAGGATGGACAGTCTTTCTGGGTAAAGCGCTGCGGCCTTTGCCGCAATCCGGTAAGAATTTACCATATCCCCCGCCAAATAAAAGGCGCGGGCTCTTTCGGTTTGAATAAAAGGATCGTCGGTTTGCGTAAGTCCATGTCTGCTGCAAAAAACCGCAACTTCGGAATGCCGGCCGCATTTATTCAAATCATACAGCAAGCCGGAAATAATTCTGGAATTGCCCATGCCGCAATGCACCAAATACCGCTGGGCGGATGCGATTGCGCCAGAATAGTCACCTTTGGATCTAAGCAGCATTATGATCCTTGCGGTGTCTTGGGGCTTGTTTTGTCGCCGTTGTCTTTCCAATGAAATGGTAAGGGCGCGCTCCATAATTTCCTGAATCATGGGAGCGAGCGCCGGAGTGCGAATGCGCCTTTTGTTATGAGCCAGCAAACACCCAATGCCGACCATCACGGAATCATTCATTCGGTCAAGTTGGCAGTCTGCGAGATAGGCGGCGGCTTTATCAAGTTTTCCTAGTTTCAAGGATGCCAACAATCCTGCAGATTTTATGCTGCTGCCTCTTGGGTATTTTGCAAGCCCGATTTCACAGAATTCCAAGGCCATTTCGGGTTTGTTATGATAAGGATAGCAGCGCTGCGCCGCGTTTGCATAAAATGACGGTTCCTGCCCTTCAAAATAGCCATTGTCGATAAATTTTTGTATGACATCGTCTTTGCCGAGTTCCAAAGCCGCATTGACTATATCCATTAAGAGACGCGGGTTGAATGGCGGCTTCGATTCGGCTTTTAACAACCCGATGCTGCTGATTAGCAGCATCGGCCAGTTGAACGCGGACCTGCACAATTTATGAAAGCGCGTTAGGATTTCCGATTTTCGGGGGTCTATCTTGTGCCAAAGAGAATGCAGCTCAATCGCGTCATTTATCCGTCCTGTCTTTTCTAGCACAGGGGAAACCAGCATTATAATTTTCTCATGATAGGGCGTCAGCGGCGATTTGCCCTGTGTTCTATCAGGGCTATTTGCGGCGGCTAAAGCGTCTTTTAGAAAATCTACTAGAAAATCTACCGCTTGATCCAGAGTTTCAGGAGAATCTTTGATACGTATGCTAAAAAAATAAAAAGCCCAAAAGGGATCTTTTGGAGCTTGTTCGTGCTGGGAAACAATGATTGCATATGCCTCCTCAAACCTTTTTTGCTGGAAAAGAGGCAAAACTACATCTTTATAATATTTTTCTTGATTTGATGCTTCAATCATACCCTGCGCCGTTGTTGTTTATCTTGTAACAAGATACAAAATATTCTTTAAGATGCAAGTTTATTATAAGGTATTAAAGAGATTGGCTAAATTCGGCCACAACCGGCGCGTGGTCGGACGCTTTGTCCCAGCCGCGCGGGTTTTTGTCGATGGAGGCTGATTTCACCAAATCCGCCGCTTGGGGCGAGGCGAACAGGTAATCGATCCGCAGGCCCAAATTGCGCTCGAACCCCATGCCCCGATAATCCCACCAGCTGAATTCATGGGCATCCGGGTGCAGCGCGCGGAAACAATCGGTGAATCCCAAATGCAGGAATTGATACATCGCCTGGCGTTCCGGCACGGTGAACAGGATTTGATCCTTTAGTATTTTGGGGTCGAACACGTCGATGTCCTGAAACGCCACGTTGAAATCGCCGCCGATGACAAATTTTTGTTCGGAGCGCAAAACAGTTTTCATATGGGCATCGAGCCGTTTTAGAAAATTCAATTTATATCCGTATTTGTCCGATTGCGGGTCTTGCCCGTTCGGCACGTAAACCGACGCGAAGCGCCATTTTTTATCTTGGGTTTCCGCCTCTATGTACCGCGCTTGCTCGTCCGCATCGTCTCCCGGCAGGCGTTTTGCGGTCACATTCAGCGGATTTTTTGACAAGATCGCAACGCCGTTATAGGTTTTCTGCCCTGCGATATAACAGCTATAGCCAAGCCCGCTGACTTCGAGCTGGGGGAAAGCTTGCTCTTCGCATTTCAGTTCTTGCAGCATAAGGATGTCGGGCTGATTTTCGTGCAGCCATTTGGTCAAATGTTGCAAGCGCGATTTGACCGAGTTGACGTTCCACGCTGCAATTTTCATAAGCATTTAGTGTCTAGTGTTCAGTGTCTAGTGTTTAGGGGAAAGCCTAGGTAATTTTAGATTTTAAACTGGAGCGCAATTTAAATAATATTTTTAATATCTCTTGAAGATTATTTTCTAGAAGATAATAGTTATCAGATTCAATAAAATTTAGTTTTTTCGATATAATCAATAAAGTTTCAAGTTCTGTCGCCGATCCAATCGCAATAGAAATAAAGTTAATGTATTCCTTGCGAGATGATCGTCCGTAACCTTCGGCTAGATTGGCTGCGATTGAAACGGCAGACCTGCGGATTTGGTTGGTTAAACCATAAAGTTCTTCTTTAGGGTAAAGTTTGGTGGTTTCATATACTTGGGAAATAAAATCTACCGACTTTTGCCAAGCAATTAAATTTTTATAACCTTTTTGGGAAGTCATATTGTCCCTGAACCCTAAACACTGAACACTTTACACTACACACTAAAGCTGACGCCGCAACCGCAGCCCGATTGCGCATTGGGGTTTTTGACTTGGAAATAGGATCCGACCAGCTCTTCGACATAATCGACGGTCGCGCCTTTTAGCAATTCCAAAGAGACGGGATCGACAAGAATACCCGCGCCGTTATGTTCAAACAGCATGTCGTCGGGCTGCTTTTGATCGTCAAAATCGAACACATAGGAAAAACCGGAACAGCCGCCCGCATCGACGCGCAGGCGCAGCATCAATTGCGGCTTGCTTTCCTTTTGGCGCATTTCGGCGATGCGTTTCGCGGCGTTTTCGGTAAGGGTGACTTGCTGTTCCATAGCTTCAGTATATAAGATAAATGGTAAATATTACAACTTGTCAGGGGCTTAAAATCCCTCTACCTTTGCTTTTTCAAGGAAAAATGTTCTGAAATGCAATCTTATGCCTGCCAGCAAAGCCTAAAAGGCCGCCTTATCAAGGAACCCAAGCCCGCCAACCGCAGCGAGTTTCAGCGCGACCGCGACCGCATTATCCATTCTGGCGCCTTCCGTAAGCTGGAATACAAGACCCAGGTTTTCGTCAACCACGAAGGCGATTATTATAGAACGCGGCTGACCCATTCGCTGGAAGTCGCGCAAATCGCCCGAACCATAAGCCGGGCTTTGGGCTTGAACGAGGATTTGGCCGAGGCGGTTGCATTGGCGCATGATTTGGGACACACGCCGTTCGGCCATGCCGGCGAGGACGCTTTGCACGATATGATGCGCGATTACGGCGGGGTTGACCATAACGACCAGGCTTTACGGGTTTTGACGCAGATCGAAAAACGCTATGCGGCGTTCGACGGGCTGAACCTGACCTGGGAAACTTTGGAAGGGCTGGTGAAACATAACGGGCCGTTAAAGGGCAAGGCGCTGCCCGCGACGCTTGCCGCCTATAATAAAAAGAATGATTTGGATTTGACGACCTTCCCAAGCGCCGAGGCGCAGATCGCGGCTTTGTCCGACGACATCGCCTATAGCAATCACGATATCGACGACGGCTTGCGCGCCAATCTGTTCAGTCTTGACGATATAGCATCGGTCGGCATGGTCAAAAAGTCGCTGGCAAAAATAAGATCGCGTCATAGAAAAATCGCGCAAGAAATCCTGATCCAAGAAGTTATACGTGATCTGATCGGATTGATGGTGCAGGATTTGCTGAAAGAGTCCGCAAGCAGGCTAAAGAAATTAAATCCGCAGACAGCGGACGATATTCGCAAAGCGAAATCGCCGGTGATCGCTTTTTCCAAATCCATGAAAGACGATTTGACGGAGCTAAAAGAATTTCTAATGACGCATATGTATCGCCATTACCGCGTCAACCGCATGACCAGCAAGGCGCGGCGCGTGGTCAAGGATCTGTTCCGCATGTTCATGACCGAGCCGGAATGTCTGCCCGGCCCGTGGCACGATCTTGCCAGCGCCATGAAAGAGCAGGGGCGGGCGCGGTTGATAGCCGATTACATCGCCGGGATGACCGACCGCTATGCACTGGAAGAACATAAAAGGCTGTTTGATTTATATGCAAGGAGTTAATCATCGGCTCATCCTGAGCTTGTCGAAGGATGGGCTGCAAACACCGCATTCTCAGCCCATGGTTCGACAAGCTCACCATGAGCTAGCTGAAGCCCGTTACTGATTGAGGACCGTAGAGAAATAAATAGTTTATAGGATATAGCAATTATGAATATTTTTAAAGAATACAAAAAACTAACAGAGCAAGTTATAGAAGATTTACGCTGCGAAATGGACTGGCCAGAATTAGATACAAGCAAGATTACGATGGAGCCGCCGCGCGATCCTAAACATGGCGATATGTCAACAAATGCTGCAATGGTGCTTGCCAAGCAAGTGGGCTTAGCGCCAACACAATTGGCAGAAATGATAGCAGGGCATTGGAGAAAACAATCAAAATTAGTGATTCGTGAGGTAAATGCTGTTGCTCCTGGTTTTGTCAATCTTAGTTTTCAAGATCGTGTCTGGCACAAACATCTTGCGGATATTTTTGGCGCGGGCACGCAATACGGCCTCGACAATATCGGCAAAGGCGAATGCGTCAATGTTGAATTCGTGTCGGCGAATCCAACCGGGCCGATGCATGTCGGCCATGGGCGCGGGGCGGTATTCGGCGACGCGCTGGCGGGACTTTTGGAAAGCACGGGATTTAAAGTTATCCGCGAATATTACATCAATGACGCCGGCGCGCAGGTGGAAAAACTGGCGCGCTCGCTGCATCTACGGTACCGCGAACAATTCGGCGAAAGCATCGGCGAAATCCCGCCCGGGCTTTATCCCGGCGAATATTTGACCGATGTCGCCAAAGCATTGGCGGCGCGTGACGGAAAAAAATGGATCGGGGTTGCAGAATCCGAATATCTTGAACCTTTGCGCCAATTCGCAGTCGATCATATTCTGGCTTGGATCAAAGAGGATTTGGCGGCGCTTGGCGTGCGGCACGGCGTATTTTCATCCGAGCATGCGCTTTTGAAATCCGGCGCGGTGGAAAAGGCGATTGATTATCTAAAAAGCAAGGGGCTGATTTACACTGGCGTTTTGGAGCCGCCCAAGGGCAAAAAGCCCGACGATTGGGAGGAGCGCCCGCAAACGCTTTTCAAAGCCACCGATTTCGGCGACGAGATCGACCGGCCTTTGCAAAAATCGGACGGCAGCAACACCTATTTTGCCAACGACATCGCCTATCATCTGGATAAATACCGTCGTGGCGCCAAGGTTTTGATCAATTGCCTGGGCGCGGATCATGGCGGCTATGTCAAAAGAATTTCTGCCGCGGTCAAAGCCATCAGCGACGGCGAGGCGGTGTTGGACGTCAAGCTGATGCAGATGATTTCGATTTTAAAAGACGGCCAGCCGATGCGCATGTCGAAACGCGCCGGGACTTTCGTCACGCTGCGCGATGTTGTCGACGAGGTAGGCAAAGACGTATTCCGTTTTATCATCATGACGCGCAAAAACGACGTGGCGTTCGAATTCGACCTAAGCAAGGCTTTGGAGCAATCCAAGGACAATCCGGTGTTTTATGTGCAATACGCCCATGCCAGAATTTGTTCGGTCTTGCGTCACGCCGCAGAAATGTTCGGCGCGGACGCGATCCGAGCAGAAAAATTGCAAATGGCCGATATGAGCCTGCTGCGCGACGAGGCCGAGCTGGATTTGATCAAATTCATGGCGACATGGCCGCGCCATGTCGAGGCTGCTGCCTTGTCGCATGAGCCGCACCGTTTGTGTTTTTATCTACAGGAGCTTGCCGGGCGTTTTCATGCACTATGGAATAAAGGGCGCGATCATGCTACCTTGCGCTTTCTGATCGAAGGCGAAAAAGAATTGACCTTTGCCCGCCTTGCGATGATTCAATGCGCCGCGAATGTGATCTCTTGCGGCCTTGGCATTTTTGGCGTTACCCCATTAAAGGAGATGCACGATGAATGACGATTTCCGCCCGCACCCCGACGATCGTATTGGTTATGAAGACCGCCCACGCCGCCGTAAGTTGAAATTGCTGGCGCTTATGATTTTGGCCGGATTTGCAGCCACGGTCTGGTATGCTTTTCAGCAAGGTCAATCGGCCGGCGGCGGCGACGCCGTTCCCGTCATTCAGGCCGAATCCGACCCGTTCAAAACCCGCCCCGACAATCCGGGCGGCATGGAAATTCCGAATCAAGACAAGCTGGTTTATGGCGAATTGGCGGGCGTGGACACCGATAGGGTCACGGAAAGATTGATGCCGCCGCAAGAACAACCGATGATCGGCGAGGCCGCGAATCTTGCCGAACAAACGCAAACGCCGGAAGCGAGCTTGGAATTGCAGCAAAGCGCCGAAACGAAAATCGAGCCGCTGATTATGCCGGAACAGCCTTTGGAACAAGAAGTCGCCGTGCGTCCGACACCGGAAATCCAATCGGAGCAGGCGAAAAAACCGGAAAATAAGTCAACAAAGCTGGCCGCTTTGACGCAGAAAGACGCCGACAAGCCAGCGCAAAAAGCGGCGTCCGCCAAAGGGCTTTATAAAATTCAACTGGCATCTTTGCCGGAAAAATCCAAGGCAGACCAAGCCGCCGCCAATTTCAAGAAAAAATATTCCGCCCTGGTCGAAGGCTATAGCGTTTCGGTCAAGAAGGCCGATATTCCCAAAAAAGGCGTATTTTACCGCGTGCAGGTCGAAGGCTATGCGACGCGGGATGCCGCAGGAAATGCTTGCGAAAAATTCAAATCGCAAGGGCAAGGCTGCATCATAGTTTCAGAATAGGATGGGATATGGATAAAATCGCACCGTTTATTTTAGGCTTGCAATCAACGCAGATGTCGGACGAGGAGGCGGATTTTCTTGCCGAAACGAAACCTTTTGGCGTGATCCTTTTCGCGCGCAATGTCCAATCTTTGGATCAGGTAAAAAAACTGGTCGAGGACGCAAAAAAAGCGTGCGGCAATCCCGATCTTTTCGTTTTGATCGACCAAGAGGGCGGCAAGGTTGCGCGGCTGCGCCCGCCTTTGGTCGCGGAATATCCGCCAGCCGCCGATTTCGGCATGCAGTATCAAAGCAACGCGGAATCCGCCAAGAAAGCCTGTTTCGACAATTACGCCGCGATCGGAAAAATGCTGTTCGATCTTGGCATCAATGTCGATTGCGCGCCTGTTTGCGACGTTCCGGTTAAGGGCGCGCATGACGTGATCGGCAACCGCGCTTTCGGCTATGCGGCGGAAACGGTGGCCGAGCTTGCAAAGGCGGCTATGGGCGGCTTGCTCAGCCAGGGCGTTTATCCGGTTATAAAACATATTCCCGGTCATGGCAGGGCGTTCGCCGACAGCCACACGGAATTGCCGATGGTAGGCACCGGCCTTGAAGAATTGCGCAAAAGCGATTTTTTGCCGTTCCGCATTTTGCGCGACGCGCCCTTCGCCATGACCGCGCATGTGAAATATACCGCGATTGACGCCGCGCAATGCGCCACCGCTTCTGCGAAAGTCATTCAAGAAACCATCCGCGAAGACATAGGGTTCAAAGGACTTTTGATGAGCGACGATATCGGCATGAAGGCGCTGCAAGGCGATCCCGCCGACATCGCCCGCGATTGCCTGGCGGCGGGATGCGATTTGGTTTTGTATTGCAACGGCAGCCTTGCCGAAATGAAACAAGCGGTCGAGCGTTCGCCAAAGGATTTGCGTGAAAGCAGCCGCAAGCGTTTGGATTATGCCTTGCAATTCATGCGCCAAGCGAAAAAGGTGGCATAACGATGCCTGATCTAGCAACCTTCGGCGTGGTTCTGCTGCACTGGGCCGTTCCGGTGGTGCTGGCGATATGCCTGCACGAGGCGGCGCATGGCTATGTCGCCTGGATTTTGGGCGACGACACCGCAAAGCGGCTGGGCCGGGTCAGCATCAATCCTTTGCGCCATGTGCATTTATTCGGAACGATTATTTTGCCCTTGATGCTGTTTTTAATGCGGGCTCCGTTTTTGTTCGGTTTCGCAAAGCCGGTGCCGGTGAATTTCAGCCGTCTGCGCCGCCCGCGCCGGGATATGGTTTGGGTGGCCCTGGCGGGGCCTGCGATAAATGTTTTTCTGGCGATTTTTTCCGCCATTTTTTTGCATAGCGTCGCATTCCTGGACGCGCCCTATGCCGGAATCATAGAGGCGAATTTGACCAATTCGGTGATCGTGAATCTGGCGCTTGCGGTGTTCAATATGTTCCCGCTGCCGCCCTTGGACGGCGGGCGGATCGTGACGGGGATTTTGCCGCTGAAATGGGCAATTCCTTATGCCCGCTTGGAAAGATACGGGCTTTTGATTCTGGTCGGCATTTTGCTGCTGCCGTATTTGGGCGAAAAACTGGGGATGAATCTGGATATTATCGGCGGATTTATTGGATATGGGGTTTCTTTTTTGCTAAAATTCGTGCTGGCCTTTGCCGGAGTATTCGCGTGACAGAGACAGGTAAAGAAAATTTTTTCGACGACAATCCGCTCGCCAATCAAAACGGCGCTGGGGAGTACCATTTGCATGTCGATTTGGGCAGCTATGAAGGGCCGCTCGACGCGCTGCTTGCGCTGGCGCGCGACCAGAAAGTCGATTTGGCGCAGATTTCGGTGGTCAAGCTTGCCGACCAATACCTCGCCTTTATCGCGGTTTTAAAAAATCAGAATTTGGAAATCGCCGCCGATTATCTGGTCATGGCCGCTTGGCTCGCCTATTTGAAGTCGCGTCTGCTTTTGCCCGAACCGCCCAAGGAAGAAGAACCTTCGCCCGAACAAATGTCGCAATTGTTGCAATGGCAGTTGCAGCGGCTTTCGGCGATGCAAGAGGCGGGGCAGAAATTATTGTCCCGCGCGCGCCTTGGGATCGACGTTTTCCCGAACGGTATGGCGACCGGTATCAAAGTGTTCCATCATCCGCGTTATGACGTGACGCTGTACGATTTCCTGTCCGCTTATGGCGATTTCAAGCAACGCACCAAGGCGCGGCAATACACCATCGACCCGGATTCGCTGGACACCATCGAGGCGGCGCTTTTACGCCTGCGCGAGCGCGTCGGCAAGGTTCCGCATTGGGAATCTTTGATAAGCTTTTTGCCCGACGGCTGGGAATTCCATGGCGTTGCGGGAAGATCAAGGCTTGCCGCCACGCTTTCCGCAAGTTTGGAACTTGCCAAGATCGGCGAAGTGCAGATCCGGCAAATGCAATCTTTTGGCCCCATTTACATAAGAAAGAAAAGCAATGACGAAACCAGCCCGGAATAAAAGGCAAGCCGCCTTGCAAGAAGATCAAACCGAAATTGGCGCCATGCCTATTATCATAGATGGCGACGCCGAGCCGGATATTGATGCCGAATCTTTGGATGCGGATGCGCCATCCGGCCAAGATACGAATGAGGAGGACGCAACGCCGGTGCTGGAGCGTTTGGATCACCCCCGCTTGCTGGAAGCTTTGCTATTCGCAAGCGACCGCCCGCTTTCAATCGCCGAGCTGCAAAGTTTTTTCCCCGAAGACGCCGATGTCATGGCGATGCTGAAAGAATTGCAGGACAGTTTTGCCAATCGCGGCTTTCATCTGGTTGAAACGGCGGGCAAGTGGGCGTTTCTTACTTCTGCCGATTTGGCGCCGTACTTGCGAAAAGACAAAGTCACGCCGCGCAAATTGACCCGCGCCACGATCGAAACTTTGGCGATCATCGCCTATCACCAGCCGGTGACGCGCGCCGAGATCGAAGAAATTCGCGGCGTTTCGGTCAGCCAAGGGACGCTGGATCTGCTGCTGGAAGCGGGTTGGGTCAGGCCGGGCCGCAGGCGCGAAACGCCGGGCCGTCCCGTCACCTGGGTCAGCACCGACGCGTTCTTGCAACACTTCGGCATTTCCGGTCTTGCCGATTTGCCTGGATTCGACGAATTGCAGGCCTTGGGGCTTTTGGACAAAAAGCGCTCGGCGGAATTTTTATCGCAGTTGAATCCGATCAAGCCGGGCGATGGCGCGGTTATGCCCGAGCCTGCGGAAACCGAAGAAGAGCTCTAATTCCTGGCCATAAAACCGCTATTTGCCGCTAATTTAGCGTCAATGCCGCGTTTTTTGGCAAAATTAACCTTTGTTGGCCTATAATAAAGGTTCTTATTTTTTTCATTCATACGCGAGGTTGTTATGGGTTCTTTCAGTATCATGCACTGGCTTGTGGTTTTGCTGGTGGTGCTGTTGTTGTTCGGGGCGGGCAAATTGCCGCGCCTGATGGGCGACGTCGCCCGTGGCATTAAAAGCTTTAAGAAGGAAATGCACGACGGCAAGGACGACGGCGACAACAAGCAAATTCCCAAAGAATAATTTTTTATGTTCGATATCAGCTGGACCGAAATTCTGCTAATTGCCGTAATCGCGGTGGTGGTGATAGGGCCAAAAGAAATGCCGCAAGTGATGCGCAGCGCGGCGCGTTACTTGCGCGCCTTTAAATCCATGCTGCGCGATTTCCGCCGCCAGATAGACGATGTGGTCGATGCCGAGGAAATGCGGGAAATGCGCCAAGAGCTCGAGAAAATGGGCATTCACGATATTCCGGCGGATGTAGAAAAGCAGTACCGAGAGGCGATGGAAGAAATCGCGCAAAGCCAGCCTAAAGCCACCGATCCAGGACAGGGGGCGTAGGGGGTTAAATGGAACAAGAATCAGCCGAAAATCCCTCCGCAGATAAGCCCATGCCTTTTATGCAGCATTTCATCGAGCTGCGTTCGCGCCTGTTGATGGTGATAGCGGGGTTTTTCCTGGCCTTCCTATTTAGCTTTCATTATGCCGCACAAGTGTATGATTTTCTTGCAGAACCTTTGTATGAAGCCATGCTGGCAAAAGGGCATGAAAGCCCAAGATTTATTTTCACCGGCCTGACCGAGGCGTTTTTTACCCAAATCAAATTGTCGCTTTGGCTTGCTGTGTTTTTGACCTTTCCATTATTTTTAAGCCAGCTTTGGAAATTTATCGCGCCCGCGCTGTACAAGGCCGAAAGAAAGGCTTTTTTACCGTTTATCGTGGCGACACCCATTTTGTTTTTCCTGGGCGCGGCCATGGCCTATTACATCGTATTTCCGATGGCCTGGCAGTTTTTCTTGGGCTTTGAGACCATGGGCGGCGGCGGGAGCGGATTTTCCATAGAGCTCGAGGCAAAAATAAACGAATATTTATCGTTGGTTATGTCGCTTATTTTAGCTTTTGGATTATCTTTTGAATTGCCGGTCTTGCTGGTGCTGTTAAACCGCGCCGGGCTGGTCGAGGCAAAAACCCTGGCCAAGGGCCGCCGTTTTGCCATCGTCGGCATATTGATCTTTGCCGCCATCGTCACCCCGCCCGATGTTTTAAGCCAAATCCTGCTCGCCGTTCCCATGTATGTTTTATATGAAGTCGCGATATGGGTTTGTTATTTCCAGGAAAAAGCGATGCGCGGCCAAGAATCCGGCCCTGAGGCCGCCTGAATTAACCATTAAGCCCTTGCCTTTATTCCCTTTTGGATATACAGTATTGCAAACCAAACAACAACTTTGGCGGTGGGTGAATCATGACGAATTTATCGAAAAATATTGCGGCTTTGGCGGCTTCGGCAGCAATGTTGGGGGCGGAGGCGGGCGCGCAAGTCCGTCATGGCGACCGGCCGGGCGATGGCCGTTCCGGCCGCGATTCGCGCCAAGTGGAGCGCGATTATGGCCGTTTTAACGGCGGGGATTTTAGTCTCAATCGTAACAATAACATTATCCTGATCCGCGATGCAGGCTCTTTGCAATCCGCCCTCAGCGCCGTGTATGGCGGCTATGGATTTGCCGATCAAGAAGCGCGCGACCAAAGAATGGCCGATGCGCAAAATGCGATCCACAATCTGAGCCGCAACAATTACGTTTTCGCCATTGACGACTATGACCGGCCCGTGGCTTTCCGCCTTACCGGCGGCATTTCCAACCGTTTGGAAAGCGGCGAGTACGCCCATCTGGACGCAGAAAGAATCGACGATCCTGCCACCGTATATGATCTGGCGCGGCAACATTACAATGATATCATCGCGCTGCGCGATCTGACCAGACGCGCGCCGGGCGAAGAATTGAACAGGGGCTATTTCGGCGTTCTGGAAGCGCAAAGCGAAAGAGACAACAGCGCCTTTGCGTATAATTCGCGTTCCGGCGAGGCGTTAATTTACAGCCCGCGCGCGGCCGCGAATCCAAGCGCCGCGCTGGACGGTTATTTAGCATTTCATCAAAGATTGATGAGGAATATGGAGGAAAGGCTGCCGAACGCCCCCCAAGGTCACGGCCAGCCGCAAGATGCCGCGCCAGGTGCTGTGCCGCCGGGCATCGAATTGCCCAATGTCCAGCCGCCTGTTGCCGCCAATCCTGCCAATGCGGCGCAAATGCCGGATTTTTCGCGTCTTTCCCTGGAACAAAAGGTGCAAAGGGCGCTGGAATTATACAATCAAATTCCGGCGGCGGAATCCGCCGTTGATGCCTTGCGCGAAGCGTTTCGTGATACGCCGATCCAGTTCCCGAACGGCGTTATGACCCTGGCGGAAAGCGAGGCGGATTATAGACGCATCATGCAGGAGTTTTTAAAAGATCAAGATATGAATCCCGCCTTGCCGGGAATTCAAGGGCTTCCATCCGATCAGACCGAAGGCGTAATTTTGCGCGGGCTTAGATTGCGCGCCGCCAATGATTTCGGCCCTTATTTTGACAATCAGGAAAACCCATCTTGGAACGAAGCGCAACGAGCTGCGCTTGATGCCTGCGCCGAAAGGGAAGATTATTTTTATCCCGACGCGTCGCTGGGGCTGTTCGACGCCAATCTTCCGCAGCTTGGTGACAATTCGCCTTATGACGCCGCGCGCAGGGACTTCATGATCTTGACCATGGACGGGCAAGTCATGCAAGGCCTTGGCGAAGCCATAGCGGCGCAAAATTCCAATCAAAAAATTAACGCTCAGATCGAAGCGCATCGAAGCTGGCTTAAGGAATTGCAAACCGCAAACATGTCGTTGAGAGAGCTGATCGAGCAAAAACAGCAAACCTATGCAAGTATTGAGGCCGGTTTGCAGGCGGTTTTGAACAAAAGCGATTTGCGCGACGATCCTTTCCGCAAAGAGCTGCGCGCCTTTTTGGTCGGCGATGCCACAGAGAGAAGGGAAGTCACATTGGACCGCGAGGATATATTGGGCTTTTTGCGCCGCTTTGCTGCGGCGAACCCCGATTTGCCGGAAAATTCACCGGCCAGGCCAATTCTGGCGGATGTCGCGCGTTATGACGATTTGGGCAATCAAATCGGTCTCATTGGCAGAAGACTGAACGAAAATAACAGGAGCAGATAATGAATTTCAAAAGACTATTGCAGCTTGGCGCGGCAACGAGCGTTGTGACAGCGGGCGGATGTGGTGTGTACCAGCCGGCGGGTAAGTTTGCTTCCACCG
>JACCDG011904283.1_pt1 | contig 27009 bp, 24 predicted proteins | sample 7442471 | NCBI WGS metagenome assembly JACCDG01 (sample SAMN15323444, study PRJNA562643) | freshwater metagenome | isolation source: river surface water | place: USA:Blue River Watershed | collected 2017-08-17 | reverse complement strand
TACCGGCACCGCCGTCGGCAAGCTCGAGGGCGACCCGATGACCGTGCAGGGCTATTACAACGTCTGCCGCGAGGGCTACAACCCGCAAGACCTGTCGCGCGGCCTGTTCTTCGACCAGGACTGGTGCGACCTGAAAAAGGTGATGCCGGTCGCGTCCGGTGGTATCCACGTCGGCCAGATGCACCAGCTGATCACGCTGTTCGGCGACGACGTCGTGCTGCAGTTCGGCGGCGGCACCATCGGCCACCCGGGCGGCATCCAGGCCGGTGCCATTGCCAACCGCGTCGGCCTCGAGGCCATGATCAAGGCGCGCAACGAAGGCAAGGACATCGCCAACGAAGGCCCGCAGATCCTGAAAGACGCTGCCAAGTGGTGCAAGCCGCTCGAGGTCGCGCTCGAGACCTGGAAAGACGTGTCCTTCAACTACACGTCGACCGACACCCCCGACTTCGTCGCCACCCCGACCGCTGCGTAAGCACGGGCACCGTACTCAACCGGAGAGACTTCATGAAAATCACCCAAGGACAGTTTTCCTTCCTGCCCGACCTGAGCGACGACGAGATCCGGGCCCAGGTCGACTATGCGATCGGCAGGGGCTGGGCGCTCTCGATCGAATGGACCGACGACCCGCACCCGCGCAACTGCTACTGGAACATGTGGGGCATCCCGATGTTCCAGATCCGCGACGGCGCCGCCGTGCTGTACGAACTGAATGCCTGCCGCAAGGCCAATCCGGAGACCTATATCAAGGTCAATGCCTTCGACAACATGCGCGGCGTCGAGTCGATGGTGATGAGCTTCATCGTCCAGCGCCCGAGCCAGGAGCCCGGCTTCGGCCTGCAGCGCACCGAGGAGCACGGCCGCACGATCCGCTATACGACGCACAGCTATGCAGTGCAGCGTCCGGCCGGTCAGCGCTATCCGTCCTGATCGCCGCATTGAAGGCCGCCCGGCCCACTTGCCAACCATGGGAGCACATGCGATGAGCGCCACCGACACCGCCGGCAGCACGGCACTGGCCGCTGCGGCCGCGGGCAGGGATGCGGCCGCAGGATCGGCTGCAGCATCGACCTCGGTCAACCTGCAACAGATCCTGCGCGAGGCCGATATCCAGTCCGTGATCGACCAGCTCGATGCCGAGCTGGTCGGCCTGGCGCCGGTCAAGGCGCGCATTCGCGAGATTGCCGCCTTCCTCGTCGTCTCGCGGGCGCGCGCCGCGCTCGGGCTGGAAGCGGCCACGCCCAGCCTGCACATGTGCTTCAGCGGCAATCCGGGCACCGGCAAGACCACGGTCGCGCTGCGCATGGCCGAAATCCTGCACCGGCTGGGCTATGTGCGCAAAGGCCATGTGATCTCGGTCACGCGCGACGACCTGGTCGGCCAGTACATCGGCCATACCGCGCCCAAGACCAAGGAAATCCTGAAGAAGGCCATGGGCGGCGTGCTCTTCATCGACGAGGCCTATTACCTGTACCGGCCCGAGAACGAGCGCGACTACGGCCAGGAGGCCATCGAGATCCTGCTGCAGGTGATGGAGAACAACCGCGATGACCTGGTCGTGATCCTGGCCGGCTACAAGGACAGGATGGACACCTTCTTCCAGTCCAACCCGGGCATGTCCTCGCGCATCGCGCACCACATCGACTTTCCCGACTACAGCGAGCCGGAACTGCTGCAGATCGCCGGCAAGATGGTCGGCGCGATGAATTACCGGCTCGATGCCGAGGCCGGGCAGGCGATGGATGACTACATCCGGCTGCGCAAGCAGCAGCCGCATTTTGCCAACGCGCGCTCGATCCGCAATGCGCTCGACCGCGCCCGGCTGCGCCAGGCCAACCGCCTCTTCGACAGCGCGATGCGCGGTTCGGCCGAGGTCAGCGCCGAGGAGCTGTCGACCCTGTCGGCGGCCGACATCCGGGCCTCGCGCGTGTTCGACGGCGGCCTCGCCGGCAATAAAAAATAATCAGAATCCACACCGGAGACCGCCATGCACCTGGGACGCACCACGCTATCGAAATTCCTGATCCAGCAGCTCAAGGGCAGCCCGGAGCAGAATGACCTGGCCGCGCTGCTGGTCGACGTCGCCGCGGCGGTGAAGGCGATCTCGGCCATGACGGCCAAGGGCGAGCTGGCCGGCGTGCTGGGCAGCATGGGCTCGACCAATGTGCAGGGCGAGACCCAGCAGAAGCTCGATGTGCTGTCGAACGACGCCTTCATCAACACCTTCGCCATGGGCGGCCTGGTCGCCGGGCTGGCCTCGGAAGAGATGGACGAGCCGATGGAGATCGATCCGCAGGACGGCAGCGGCCGCTTCCTGGCCGTGTTCGACCCGCTCGACGGCTCATCCAACATCGACGTCAATGTATCGGTCGGATCGATCTCTTCCATCCTGCGCGCGCTCCAGGGACGCGCCGCGACGGTGGCCGACTTCCTGTGCCCGGGGCGCCACCAGCTGGCCGCCGGCTATGCGATCTACGGGCCGTCGACGATGCTCGTCATTACCGTCGGCAAGGGCACGCATGGATTCACGCTCGACCGCGAGGTCGGCAACTTCATCCTGACCCACCCGAACATGGCGGTGCCGGCCGACACCAGCGAATTCGCGATCAATGCCAGCAACGAGCGCTTCTGGGAGCCGCCGGTGCAGCGCTATGTGACCGAATGCAAGGCCGGCCGCAATGACGTGCGCGAGCGCGACTTCAACATGCGCTGGATCGCCAGCATGGTGGCCGAGATCCATCGCATCCTGATGCGCGGCGGCGTCTTCATGTACCCGCGCGACACCAAGGACCCGAAAAAGCCGGGCCGGCTGCGGCTGATGTACGAGGCCAGCCCGATGAGCTTCGTCATCGAGGAAGCCGGCGGCGTCGGCTCCACCGGTCGCGAGCGGCTGCTGGATGTGACCCCGTCCGAGATCCACCAGCGGGTGCCGGTGATCATCGGCTCGCGCAACGAGGTCGAGCGCATCGAGCGTTACCACCGTGAATATGACAGCGGGACCGACAAGCAGTACACGTCGCCGCTGTTCCAGGAGCGCTCGCTGTTTGCGGGCTGATCGAATCTCGACCTTTGTCATGCCGGAGTTCCCATGTCCGTAAAACACCCCGTCGTCGCCATCACCGGTTCCTCCGGCGCCGGCACCACCACGGTGATGAAAAGCTTCCAGCACATCTTCCGCCGCGAGGGCCTGCGCGCGCAGATCCTCGAGGGCGACTCCATGCACCGCCATGACCGCCTGGCGATGCGCGAGGCGATGAAGCAGCAACAGGCCGCCGGCAACCTGGCGTTCAGCCATTTCAGCCCGGATGCGAACCTGCTCGGGGAGCTGGCCGACACCTTCAGGCAGTTCGGCGAGAGCGGCACCGGCCGCGTGCGCAAGTACATCCATGACGACATCGAGGCGGCCGAGTTCGGCCAGCAGCCGGGCACCTTCACGCCCTGGCGCGACATGGACGAGGGCGCCGAGCTCCTGTTTTACGAAGGCCTGCACGGCGGCTATGTCGGCGACGGCGTGGATGTGGCCGGCCATGTCGACCTGCTGGTCGGCGTGGTGCCGATCATCAACCTCGAATGGATACAGAAGCTGCACCGCGACCAGAACATGCGCGGCTATTCGCAGGAAGCGGTGCTGGACACCATCCTGCGCCGCATGCCCGATTACACGCGGCACATCTGTCCGCAATTCTCGCGCACGCACGTCAATTTCCAGCGCGTGCCGACGGTCGATACCTCGAACCCGTTCATCGCCAAGGACATCCCCAGCGCTGACGAGAGCATGGTCGTCATCCGCTTCGCCAACCCCAAGGGCATCGACTTCCCTTATTTGCTGTCCATGATCGAAAGCTCGTGGATGACCCGTCCGAACACCTTCGTCATACCCGGCGGGAAGATGGGGCTGGCGATGCAGCTCATCTTCACGCCGATGATCCTGCGCCTGATGGACCGCAAGCGCCGCGCACAATAAACAAGGAGAGATGATGGCTGTCGTCATGTATGACCTGGATGGAACTTTGCTGGATACAGCGGGCGAGATCGCCCATGCCGTCAACCTGACGCTGGCCGAATTCGGCCATCAGACTGTCAGCGAAGACGATGTGCGGCGCTGGATCGGCCACGGCACCGGCTGGCTGATGCAGACTGCCTGGAAGGCAACGACCGGCCCGGCCGCCCCGTCGTGGGAAGCGGTGATGGAGCGCTTCATTCATCACTATGAAGCCACCGCCGGCACCACCAGCACGATCTTTCCGTTCGTGCGCGAGACCCTGCAAAAGGCGCGCGAGTACGGCGTCAAGCAGGCCATCGTCACCAACAAGGAACGCCGCTTCACCGAGCGCGTGCTGGAGCGGCACGGGCTGCAGGATGCGTTCGACATGATCGTCTGCGGCGATTCGCTGGCTGTCAGGAAGCCGGATCCGGCCGTGATCGAGCACTGCCTGGCCTCGCTGGGCGCCAGCGCCGGCGAGGCCTTGTTCATCGGCGACTCGGAGATCGATGTATCGACGGCCCGCGCCGCCGGCATCACCTGCTGGGCCGTGCCCTATGGTTACAACCGGGGCCGCCCGATCGAGGAGGCGAAGCCCGATCGCATCGTCCCCGACATCCGCGGGGTGCCCGGCTACTTCCGGCACCTCTGAGCGCGGCGGGCCGACATGCCGCGCAGACGGCAGGCCCGCGCACATGCGCCCACCCGATCGATGCGATCGATACGATCGACACGATCTTCCCCCCCATTCATCCCGATCCCCATCCGCCGTCAAGGAGACACCATGGCACTGATCTCGCTACGCCAGTTGCTCGACCATGCAGCCGAACACCAGTACGGCCTGCCCGCCTTCAACGTCAACAATATGGAACAGATCCATTCGATCATGCAGGCCGCTGCCGACTGCGACAGCCCGGTCATCCTGCAGGCGTCGGCCGGCGCGCGCAAATATGCGGGCGAGGCTTTCCTGCGCAAGCTGGTCGAGGCGGCGATCGAGCAATACCCGGACATCCCGGTCTGCATGCACCAGGACCATGGCGCATCGCCGGCCGTCTGCCAGGGCTCGATCCGCAGCGGCTTTTCCAGCGTGATGATGGATGGCTCGCTGAAGGAAGATGCGAAGACGCCGGCCGACTATGCGTACAACGTCGGCGTCACGCGGCGCGTGGTCGAGATGGCGCACGCCGTCGGCGTATCGGTCGAGGGCGAGCTCGGCTGCCTGGGCTCGCTGGAGACCGGACAGGACGGAGATGACGATGGATTCGGCGCCGAGGGCACGCTCGACCATGCGCAATTGCTGACCGATCCCGACGAGGCGGCCGAGTTCGTCGCCGCCACCCAGGTCGACGCGCTGGCCATCGCCATCGGCACCAGCCATGGCGCCTACAAGTTCAGCCGCCCGCCGACCGGCGACATCCTGGCCATCGATCGCATCAAGGCCATCCATGAGCGCATCCCCAGCACCCATCTGGTGATGCATGGCTCGTCGTCGGTGCCGCAGGAGTATTTGCAGATGATCCGCCAGTTCGGTGGCGACATCAAGGAAACCTATGGCGTGCCGGTGGAGGAAATCGTCGAGGGCATACGGCACGGCGTCCGCAAGGTCAACATCGACACCGACATCCGGCTGGCGATGACGGCGGCGATGCGCAAGGCGATGGCCGACAAGCCGGACGAGTTCGATCCGCGCGCCTTCCTCAAGGCCGCGACTGCGGCCGCGAAAAAAGTCTGTCGCGACCGTTTCGAGGCCTTCGGCTCGGCCGGCAAGGCCTCGACCATCAAGGCCATGCCGCTCGAGCGCATGGCCGACCTGTACGGCAAGGGCGCCTTGCGCGCCCGGGTGCACTGAGCATGTTCATCCCCGGCCAGCATCGCTGTGTATTGTTTGATGTCGACGGCACCATCGCCGAGACCGAGGGGCAGGCGCACCTGCCCGCGTTCAATCAGGCGCTCGAGGACGCGGGCTTGCCCTGGCGCTGGGATCGCGCCGCCTACCGCCGCTTGCTGAAGACCGCCGGCGGCTTCGAGCGCCTGCTGCGCTTCGCCGAAGAGTCGGGCAATGACCCGGACGAGCTTGCCGCCCACCTGAAGCTGGTGCACCAGGCCAAGAACCGCCGTTTTGCGGCCATCATGGCCTCGGGCGCGGTGCAGCCGCGCAAGGGCTTTCGCGAACTGGTGATGGCGCTGGCGATGAACAACATCGCCTGGGGCGTGGTGACGACCACCAGCCGCTCGAACTGGGAGGCGCTGTGGGCGCATTCGCTGTCGCCGCTGCGCCTGCCGGAGCCGGTCGTGATCGTCACCGGCGAAGACGTGGCCGCGAAAAAGCCCGACCCCGAGGCCTATCTGGTGGCGCTGGACCGGCTGCGGCTGACGACGCGCCAGTGCTGCGTGATCGAAGACTCGCGCAATGGCCTGATCGCCGCGCGCATGGCCGGCCTGAGCGTGGCCATCGTGCGCAGCGAGTTCTTTGGCGACGAGCGCTTCGACGAGGCGGCGCTGCTGGTCGACGAGCTCGACGAGCTGGTCGCCGTGCTCGATGCCCGGGTCAGAACGGCGCGTTCAGCCTGACGATGGTCCAGTTCAGGTAGCTGGCAAAGCCGACCCACAGCAGGTAGGGCAGCAGCAGCCAGCTCGACGCGCGCGCATAGCGCCACGGCAGGACCATCAGCAGCAGCACCGACAGCCACAGCGGCACCACCTCGATCAGCGCCAGGTCGGGTCGCTGCGACTTGAAGAAGATCGCGCTCCACAGCATGTTGAGCAGGCAGTTCAGCAGCAGCGCGCCGAGAAAGTGACGGCGCTGGGTGGCGTCGCCGCGGCGCCAGGCCTTGACGCCGGCGATCGCGGTCAGCACGTAGATCGTGGTCCAGACCGGGCCGAACAGCCAGTCCGGCGGCTGCCACGAGGGCTTGGCCAGCCCGACGTACCACGGGCCGATGGTGGTGGCAGCGCCGCCCAGTCCGCCGACGACGACGGCCAGCAGGATGGCGATGTAGATCGGCTTGCGGTCGGACAGTGTGCTGTCGGTCACGATGGAATCTCCAAAAAAAAAGCGCCGGACGATGCCGGCGCCGGTGCCCTGCCTCGCGCAGGCATCAGACCTTGGCCAGCCCCAGCAGGTGCGCCATGTCCTTGAAGAAGATCTTCAGGTGCGCCAGCGGCCTGGCGCGCACCAGCTCCTTGTTCATGTACGCGTCGAAGGTCAGCTTCTGCACGTCCTTGTCCCGGCACATCGCCACGAAGCGCTCGCGCCGCTTGTCGCTGGCGTACCAGAAGTGCTGCATTATACCCAGAACCCAGAAAACCTTCCCGTGCGCGCGCATGAAACGCTTGCGTGCCGTGGCCAGCGCCCGCGCGTTGCCGGTCGCCAGCAGCGATTCGACCGCATCGGCGGCCAGCCGGCCGCCGGCCATCGCGTAATAGATGCCTTCGCCGGAGGAGGGCGCCACCACGCCGGCGGCGTCGCCGGCCAGCACTACGTCGCGTCCGTTGTCCCAGCGCGGCAGCGGCTTCATCGGCAGCGGTGCGCCTTCGCGGCGCACGGTCAGCGCATCCTGCAGCCCGACAGCGGCGCGCAAGGCGGTGGTGGCGTTGCGCAGCGAAAAGCCCTTGTCGGCGCTGCCGGTGCCGATCGACAGGGTGCCGCCGTGCGGGAACACCCAGCCATAGAAGTCCGGCGACAGATGGCCCTGATAGAACACGTCGCAGCGCGTGCCGTCATAGCCGGGCGGCTTGAGGGCCGGGGCTTCGACGATCTCGTGATACGCGAACACATATTTGGTTTTTTCCGCGCCCGGCACGCACTGCTGGGCGACCGCCGATTTCGCGCCGTCGGCGCCGATGATGGCCCTGGCGCGCACCGTGCGCGGCAGGCTGTCGGCGCCATCGGCATAGGTGACCGTCGACACGCCGTCGGCATCGGCGCCGACCCGCATGAAACGGCCATTGCGGCGCACCGCGCCGGCGCCGGCGGCGCGTTCGCGCAGCCATTCGTCGAATATTTCGCGGTCGACCAGGCCGACGAAGCCGCCCTCGATCGGGATGTCGACCTGCGCGCCCGAGGGCGCGATCATGCGCGCCGAGCGGGCCTTGGCCACCAACAGGTGATCCGGGATGTCGAAGTCCTTGATCGCGCGCGGCGGGATGGCGCCGCCGCAGGGCTTGATGCGGCCGGCGCGGTCGAGCAGCATGACCTGCCGGCCCTGGCGGGCGAGGTCATGCGCGGCAGTGGCGCCGGCCGGGCCGCCGCCGACGATCACGGCATCGAAAATTTCACGCTCTTGCATCTCGGTCTCCTTGCGCGCCATGCGCGCTGTCTGCGCTGCAGTCGCTGTCAGGAATAGGATGGCTGCGCCATGCCGCCATTGCTGTGTGCCGGCGCGGCCTCGCCCATCGGCATGCGTGAGGCCAGCAGGGCGGAGCCGATGAACAGCACGGCCTCGAGCGCGAACACGCTGCCATAGGCCACGCCGCTGGACGGTATCAGCCAGTGTGCGAGGTCGCTGGCCGCGGTGCCGGCGAAGCCGCCGAAGCCGAAGGCAATCGCCTGAGCGGCGCCCCACAGGCCCATGCGCACGCCTTCGCGCGCTGCGCGTCCCTGGGTGGCCAGCCGCATCATCTGGCCGATCGCGGCAATCGAGAACGCGCCATTGGCCGCGCCCATCAGGAAGACATTCGCTTTCAGCGGCCACGGCGGGCCCAAGTGGCCGGCCACGGCCAGTCCGGCCAGCGCAGCGGCCGAGGCCAGGCAGCCACCGACGCACCATAGTTTCAGCGAGCCGGCCCGGCCCTTGGCGAACTTGCTGCCGACCAGCGCCACCAGCAGCATGCCGACCAGCACGCCGCCATGCTGGACGCCGGACAGGCTGGTCGATTCGCCCGGCGTGAAGCCGAACACGGTGCCGGCGAAAGGTTCGAGGATCAGGTCTTGCGCGCTGTAGGCCAGCATCGAGACGAAGATGAAGATGGTGAACTGGCGCGCGGCCGACTCCTGCCAGACCTCGGCCAGCGAGACGCGGAACGACACCACGCCGGCGCGGCCTGCCGTTGCCTGCGCTGCCTGCGCCGGCGGCATCGTCGAGGCGGCATCGATCGTATCGACGGCATCGCCCGGATCACTCTCCAGCCGGAACAGCGCCAGCAGCGTGATCACCAGTGCCATCGCGCAGACCGTCACGGTGACGGCCAGCAGGCGGGTCGGTGAATACGGGTCGAGCAATTTGCCGGCCGTGCCGGCGGTGACCGCAAAGCCGACGATCATCATCAGCCAGACCGTGGTGGCGGCGGCGGCCCGGCGTTCGTCGGCCACGCGCATGGCCAGCAGCACCAGCAGCGAGGTGCCGGCGGCGCCAACGCCGAGGCCGATCATCACGAAACCGGCGACGGCCATCAGCAAGCCCAGCACCGGCGAATCGCCGATCCACATCGTCGCCAGCGTCGCGCTGGTCGCGCCGGCGGCCAGCACGGCCATGCCGCCGATGATCCAGGGCGTGCGGCGCTCGCCCTGATCGGAACCATGCCCCATGCGCGGACGGGACACCTGCACCAGATAGTGCAGCGCCACCAGCGCGCCCGGCAGCATGGCCGGCAGCGCCAGCTCGACCACCATCACGCGGTTGAGCGTCGAGGTCATCAGCACCACGATCGCGCCCAGCGAGGCCTGCACCAGGCCCAGGCGGACAATCTCGAGCCAGCCGAAACGTTTGCCGTTCATCTTCATCCTCCGAGGCTGCGCAGCGCAAAGGCCGCGATCATCATTCCCGTCACCAGCAGCGGCACGCCGAAGGCCGAGAGCTGCAGGGCGCGCTCGACCGGCGCGGCGACGAAGCGCTGCATCAGTTTCAGCTGGCCCAGCACCAGCGCGACCACGGCCAGCGCATGCAGCGGCTTGTCCCAACTGGCCAGCAGGCCGATCACGGCGAGCTGCGGCAGCACCATCACCACACAGGCCGTGCGCGCGGCGCGGCCTGTGCCCAGCTGTACCGGCAGCGAGGCCACGCCCATCTGGCGATCGCCTTCGACCGACTTGAAATCGTTCAGGGTCATGATGCCGTGCGCGGCAATGCTGTAGAGCAGGGCCAGCAGCAGCGAGCGCGATTCCGGCATCGCGCCGCCGGCCATCACGGCCGCGCCCGTCAGCCAGGCCAGGCCTTCATACGACAGGCCGCAGGCGGCATTGCCCCACCAGCCATTGTTCTTCAGCCTGACCGGCGGCGCGCTATAGGCCCAGGCCAGCACCAGCCCGGCGATCGCGGCACCGAAGCCCCAGGGCCCGAGCGCGGTGGCCACCAGCAGCGAGAGCACGGTCCACAGCACGGCGATGTACAGGCCCCAGCGCCCCGGCATCCGGCCCGATGGTATCGGCCGCTGCGGTTCATTGATGGCGTCGACATGGCGGTCGAACCAGTCGTTCACGGCCTGGCTGCTGGCGCACACCATCGGCCCGGCCAGCAGGATGCCGACGATGATCAGTTGCCACTGCCCGCTGGTCGGGACGCCCGACGCCACCACGCCGCAGGCAAAGGCCCACATCGGCGGGAACCAGGTGATGGGCTTGAGCAGTTCGGCAACGGCGGAAAGGGAGGGGCGAGCCATGCAGACGATTGTTGCATGCAGCCGAATTGAGCGTCAATTAAAATTGACACTCAGGGAAGTAGTAAAAACTTTACGATGCGACGGACGGGGCCGGGTGCCGTGGCGGCATGCCGCCGGCCCGGTTCAGGCGCCGTTGCCGAGGTTGCCGATGCCGTACTGGCGCAGCTTGACGTACAGGCTCTGGCGCGACAGGCCGAGGATCTCGGCCGCGGTGGCGCGGTTGTCCTGGGTCAGCTGGAGCGCGGCCTGGATGCAGAGTTTCTCGATCAGGTCGGTGGTCTCGCCGACGATCTCCCTCAGCGGCACGCGGCCGACCAGTTCGGTCAGCTGCTCCTCCGAGCGGCCGATCTCGTGCCGCACGGCCTCGCCGCCCAGACGGCGGCCGATGTCGCGTATCGTGAAGCCCAGCCCGCCGCTGTCGCCGTGGACCGCCGACACGGCCGAGATCTCGACCGGGATGGTGGCGCCGTTCTGGTCGCGCAGCGAGGTGCTGAACAGCCGCACGCTGCCGCGCTGGCGCAGGTTGGCCAGCAAGACGTTGAGGTCGACGCCGGCGCGGCCCAGCCAGCGATCGAGCGATTCGCCCAGCGCCTGTTCGGCGCGGCCCAGCTGCACCATGTCGGCGAAGGCGCGGTTGGCCGCGATGATGTCGCCGTCGCTGTTGGTGACGACGAAGGCATCCGGTGAATGCTCGAGCACGCGCAGCACGACTTCGGCGCGCGCATCGGTGCCGGTGCCGGGCTGGCGCTCGGCGCCCTGGCCGACCCGCAGCAGGTACAGTTCGCCGGCCTCCTCGTGCATGACCGAGACGGACAGGCTCATGCGCTGCTTGTTGGCGAAGGTCGTGATCTCGCTCGGCTTGCCGCTGGCGTGCACGGTATCGAGCAGGTTGGCGAAGGCCTGGCGCGCATCCGGATCGACGCAATCGAGGATGCTGCGGCCGACCAGCCGGGTGACGGTATCGCTGAAGGCGGCGGCGGCGGCCGGGTTGGCCTCGATGATGCGCAGCTGCTTGCCGTCGACCACCAGCACGCCCTCGCTGGTCATCTCGAACAGAATCCGGTAGCGCGATTCGAGGTGGCGCAGGCGCAGGTAGTCGCGCTCGAGTGCCTGCTGGGCATCGACCAGTTGCTGCTGCAGCTCGGCCTGGGCGCCGAGGTCGCGTCCCAGCGCCACCATGCGGCCCTTGGGGCCGACCTCGATGGCGCAGAACGACAGCGGCAGATCGGCGCCGTCAGTCGGGATATTGACCTGGCGCCAGGTGAGCTGGTTGACGTTGCCGGATTCCCTCAGCAGGCGCGCAATCTTGCCTTTGCTCTCGATGGTGACCAGGTCTTCCCAGCGCTTGCCGAGCCAGGCGCCCGGGCCGCCCGACAGGGTGACCGCGTTGCCGGCGGACGAAACGTCACGAATCACGCCATCGCTGTCCAGCACCAGCACCACATCGGCCGACGCCGACAGCAGTGCCGCTACCGCGTCCGCGCCGAGGCCGGACAGCGACTTCTTGGGAGATTCGAATTGAGTCACGTAATGGGTGCCGGCTTCTGTTCGCATTTTGTATGGTGCCCGGTGCGGCGAGACGCAAGCCGGGCAGAAAAAACCTGTTGAACGAATTGTGGACTCAATTGCAGGGATTATCAAATAAATTAGTCAGTACGCGTTGTCAGGCTGCATTGACAGCCGTACAACGCGCTGACCCCAGCCCGAGTCCAGCCAGCTCAGCGCCTGCCCGGTGCAGCAGGCGCTGAGCGGCCGGCCCGGTTCAGCCGGCTCAGTTCAGTCTGAATTCCCGCTGCTGCTGGATCAGGTGTCCGGCCAGGGACAGGGCTTCCTCGGCATCGCCGGAAAAGCCGTCCGCGCCGATCTCGTCAGCCAGCCCGGGATTGCGCTGGAACAGCGGGCCGCCGACGATGACCGACAGCCGCGGATTTTGCGAGGTCTTGCGGGCGGCCTGGATGGTCCTGGTCAGGTCATCCGTTTCGCCTTCCATGCTGGCCGACAGCGCCAGCACGTCGAACCAGTGGCGCGACAGCGTCGACTGGGTCTCGCCGGGCTCGGGCGAGGGGATCGACAGCACCACCCAGCCTTCGCGGCGGAAGAATTCCGACAGGATGGACAGCCCGAACGTATGCTGCTGCCCGGTCATGGTGGTCATCAGGATGCGCCGCTCGGCAGAGCGATCGGCCGTGGTCCGGTTGGCGCCGGACTGGAAGGACGGACTGAGGTCGTGCAGCATGCTTTGCAGCCGCCACAGGCATAGCGTCACTTGGGAAAAATTGCAGAGGTCGGCTTCCCACAGCTCGCCCAGGTAATGGGCGGTCGGGGTCATCAGCTGCAGGAAAATGGCCTGCAGGCCGACGCCGCGGTCCAGGTGCGCATCCAGCAATTCCCTGGCGGGCTCGGCCGAACGCGCCATCAGGGCCTGCGCAAAGTCTGCCACATGCGCGGCATCGATAGCGGTTCCCAGGGTCGCGGGAAGCCGGCCGCGATGGGCAAGCATGAGGCGCGGAATGATCTCCGCCTGGACCAGTTCGAGCAGCTTGCGCTCGCCTGGTGTTTTGAGGGCAATTCCGTACCGCCGGCCGCCTGTCTCCCGGAGCGACCTTTTGAGGCTTCATCCATACCTGTCTCCTGCTACGCACGGGACGTTTCGACGTCGGGGGTAAGCCCGAAGCAGTACGGTTCCTCTCGCTGGCGGTCGCAATAATGTGGTTTAACGGGGGGATCCTTACTCCCACTCAATATTCCTGCGATCGTTTTACGCCGGGCGCCGGATTGTGTCAAAGAAATATGACAAAAATGCCCGATAGTCGGCCGAATGTCAATTTAGGGTTATGTAAACTTATGTTGACACAAGCAGGGCGTCCCCCTACAGTCGGGGCATCAGACACGAAGGCGGAGACCTTCCGATGCCAGAACGGAGACAAATTGAAAACACGCCCCGGCCGCTTTACACGGCCGAGGAACGGGTGCGGCGCGACGCCACCCGCTGGACGCTCGTCCAGGGCGTGCTGGCGCCCCTGCAATTCCTTGTCTTCCTGATCAGCCTGGTCCTGGTCCTGCGTTTCCTGCACGGCGGCGAGGGCGAGGGCGCGGCCACGGTCTCGATCGTGATCAAGACCCTGCTGCTCTACACCATCATGATCACCGGCTGCATCTGGGAAAAAGTCGTGTTCGGACGTTATCTGTTCGCCCCGGCTTTTTTCTGGGAAGACGTCTTCAGCATGCTGGTGCTGGCCCTCCATACGGCCTACCTGGTGGCGCTGTTCAGTGGCGGCCTGCCGGTGCGTGAACAGATGCTGCTGGCACTGGCCGGTTATGCCGCTTATGCGATCAATGCGATCCAGTTCCTGCTGAAGCTGCGCGCGGCACGGCTGGATGCGGCCGTCACCGGCGGCGGGGTGGCGGCATGAGCGCCGTGATCCCGGTGCATGCGGTCGGTGCCGACCATGGCGAGCGCGGCTGCAGCGATGCGCCGGTGCTGCGCGAGCGCGGCCAGCGCGAAGTGTTCTGCGGCCTGACCGGCATCATCTGGCTGCACCGCAAGATCCAGGATGCCTTCTTCCTCGTCGTCGGCTCGCGCACCTGCGCCCACCTGATCCAGTCGGCCGCCGGCGTGATGATCTTCGCCGAGCCGCGTTTTGCGACGGCCATCATCGACGAGCGCGACCTGGCCGGCCTGGCCGATGCGAATGAAGAGCTCGATCGCGTCGTGCGCCGCCTGCTCGAGCGCCGGCCCGATATCAAGATGCTGTTCCTGGTCGGCTCCTGCCCGTCGGAAGTGATCAAGCTCGACCTCTCGCGCGCCGCCGCGCGGCTCTCGCGCGAATACCTGAACCAGGTCCGCATCCTGAACTACTCGGGCAGCGGCATCGAGACTACCTTTACCCAGGGCGAGGACGCCTGCCTGGCCTCGCTGGTGCCGGAACTGCCGGCATCGGGCGACACGGCCGAGCCGGCGCTGATGGTGGTGGGCTGCCTGCCGGACGTGGTCGAGGACCAGTTCGCGCGCCGCCTGGCCGCGATGGGCATCACGAATGTGCAGTTTTTCCCGCCGCGCTCCTCGCGCGCGCTGCCGCCGGTCGGCCCGGGCACCCGCTATCTGCTGGCCCAGCCCTTCCTCGGCGAGACCGCGCGCGCCCTCGAGGCACGCGGCGCGCGCCGCCTGGCCGCGCCTTTCCCGTTCGGGGTCGAAGGCACGACGGCCTGGCTGCAGGCCGCCGCCGATGCCTTTGGCGTCAGCGCCGAGGATTTCGAGCGCGCCACGCTGCCGGCGCGCGAGCGCGCCATCCGGGCGCTGCAGCGCCAGCGCGAGATCCTGGCCGGCCGCCAGATCATGTTCTTCCCCGATTCCCAGCTCGAGATCCCGCTGGCGCGTTTCCTGGCGCGCGAACTGGGGATGCGGCTGGCCGAAGTCGGCACGCCTTACCTGCACCGCGAACTGATGCGCGAGGAACTGGCCTTGCTGCCCGCCGGCACGGCCTTGTCCGAAGGACAGGATGTCGAAAAGCAGCTCGACCGCTGCCGCGCGATGGCGCCCGACATCGTGGTCTGCGGGCTGGGGCTGGCCAATCCGCTCGAGGCCGAGGGGCTCACCACCAAATGGGCGATCGAACTCGTGTTCTCGCCGGTGCATGGCTATGAACAGGCGCCGGACCTGGCCGAGCTGTTTGCCCGTCCGCTGGTGCGGCGCGCGAAGCTGACGGCTAATTCAGTCGCTCAGTCGGTCGCGCCGTCAGCCGCACCGCAAGGCACCACGGAGGACGCATGCAACTGACCCTGTGGACCTATGAAGGCCCGCCGCATGTGGGCGCAATGCGCGTCGCCACGGCGATGGAAGGCATGCATTACGTCTTGCATGCGCCGCAGGGCGATACCTACGCCGACCTGCTGTTCACGATGATCGAGCGGCTGCCCAAGCGCCCGCCGGTCACCTACACCACCTTCCAGGCGCGCGACCTCGGTTCCGACACCGCGGAATTGTTCAAGAACGCGGCGCGCGATGCGTATGAACGCTTCCGTCCGCAGGCGATGATGGTCGGCGCCTCCTGCACCGCCGAGCTGATCCAGGATGATCCGGGCGGACTGGCGCGCGCACTGGCGCTGCCGATCCCGGTGGTGCCGCTGGAACTGCCGTCCTACCAGAAGAAGGAAAACTGGGGCGCGGCCGAAACCTTCTACCAGATCGTGCGCACGCTGGCCAGGCCGCGCAGCGCCGCTGCTGCCATCGATGCGGCCAAGGCCAATGACGCCGACGCCGACCCGGCGCAGCCGGCTGTCGCAACGCCGGCCGCCGGCGCCGCCGTAGGCCGCCCGAGCTGCAACATCCTCGGCCCGACCGCGCTCGGCTTCCGCCACCGCGACGACCTGCGCGAGATCCGCACGCTGCTCGAGCGCATCGGCGTCGACGTCAACGTCGTCGCCCCGCTGGGCGCCACGCCGGCCGATATCGCCCGCCTGCCCGAGGCCGATTTCAATGTCCTGCTGTATCCGGAGACCGGCATGCAGGCCGCCGCCTGGCTGCAGAAGAACCATGCGATGCCGTATACGAAGACGGTGCCGATCGGCGCCGGCGCCACGCGCGAGTTCATCGCCGAGGTCGCGCAGCTGGCCGGGCTGCCGGTCGATGCCGCGATCGAGGACGCCAGCTCGCGCGCGCCCTGGTATGCAAAGTCGGTCGATTCCACCTACCTGACCGGCAAGCGCGTGTTCGTGTTCGGCGATGCCACCCATGCGATCGCCGCCGCCCGTGTCGCCGCCACCGAGCTGGGATTCGAGGTCGTCGGCCTCGGCACCTACAGCCGCGAGCTGGCGCGTGAAGTGCGCGCGGCCGCCGCCAGCTATGGCATCGAGGCGTTGATCACCGACGACTATCTCGAGGTCGAGGCGCGGGTGGCCGAGCTCTCGCCCGAACTGGTGCTGGGCACGCAGATGGAGCGCCATATCGCCAAGCGCCTCGGCCTGCCGTGCGCGGTGATCTCGGCGCCGGTCCATGTGCAGGATTTCCCGGCGCGCCATTCGCCGCAAATGGGCTTTGAAGGCGCCAACGTGCTGTTCGACACCTGGGTGCATCCGCTGATGATGGGTCTCGAAGAGCACCTGCTGGGCATGTTCAAGGATGACTTCGAATTCCATGACGGCGCCTCGCCCTCGCATCTGGGCAAGGCCGGTGTCACCAGCGCTGCATCAGCCTCAGCGGCAGCGTCCGTAGCGGCTGCACCAGCGGCCGCGGCCGTGCGCGCGATGCCGGCCATGCCGGAGACCGTGGTCGAGCCGGCCGCGATCGCCGACTCCGCAAATGCCGGCGAGATCGACCCGGCCTGGGCGCCGGATGCCGAGCGCGAACTGTCCAAGATTCCGTTTTTCGTGCGCGGCAAGGCACGACGCAACACCGAGCGCTTTGCCAGGCAAAGCGGGCTGCACACCATCACCATCGAGACTCTCTATGACGCGAAAGCCCACTTCGGCCGCTGACGCGACCCCCATGCGAGTCGTGATCGTCACGATGGACAGCCATCTGGCCAGCGCCACCGCGCGTGCCAGCCAGCTGCTGGCGCGGCGCCTGCCGGGCGTGATGCTGTCGGTGCATGCGGCCTCCGAATGGGCCGATGATGCCTCGGCGCTGGCGCGCTGCGTGGCCGACATCGGCAGCGCCGACATCGTGCTGGCGTCCATGCTGTTCATGGAAGAACATTTCCTGCCGGTGCTGCCGGCGCTGCAGGCGCGGCGCGACCATTGCGATGCGATGGTCTGCATCATGTCGGCCGGCGAAGTGATGCGACTGACCCGGATCGGCCGCTTCTCGATGGATGGCAGCACGCGCGGCCCGATGGCCTTCCTGAAAAAATTGCGCGGCAAGTCCGACGACAAGAAGCCCGGCACCACCGCCGGCGCGCAGCAGATGAAGATGCTGCGCCGCATACCCAAACTGCTGCGTTTCATTCCCGGCACCGCGCAAGACGTGCGCGCCTATTTCCTGACGCTGCAATACTGGCTGGCCGGCTCCGAAGAGAACATCGCCAGCCTGGTGCAACTGCTGGTCAACGGCTATGCCGACGGCCCGCGCAAGGGCCTGCGCGGCAAGGCGCCGCCGGAAGCGCCGATCGAATACCCGGAAGTCGGCCTCTATCATCCGCGCATGAAGGGCGCCGGCGTGCACAAGGGCATGTCGGACCAGCTCGAGCGCCTGCCGACCATCGCCGGCAGCGGCGCCACCGTCGGCGTGCTGGTGATGCGTTCCTATCTGCTGGCCGGCAATGCCCGCCACTACGACGGCGTGATCGCCGCGCTCGAGTCCCGCGGCCTGTCGGTGAGGGCGGCCTACGCCAGCGGCCTCGATGGCCGTCCTGCGGTCGAGCAATTCTTCATGAAAGACGGTCATGCGACTGTCGATGCCATCGTCTCGCTGACCGGCTTCTCGCTGGTCGGCGGCCCGGCCTACAACGATTCGCGTGCCGCCGAAGACTTGCTGGCCACGCTGGACGTGCCCTATCTGTCAGTCTCACCGGTCGAATTCCAGACCCTCGAGCACTGGGGCAGCTCCGACCGCGGCCTGCTGCCGGTCGAGGCGACGATGATGGTGGCGCTGCCGGAGCTGGACGGCTCGAGCGGATCGATGGTCTATGGCGGCCGCAGCGATGCCGCCGGCCGTGCCTGCACCGGTTGCCATCGCGGCTGCACCTTCGCCCAGGCCGAGGGCTCGCAGGACATGCAGGTCTGCAGCGAGCGCGCCGACATGCTGGCCGCGCGCGTGGCCAAGCTGATCGCCCTGCGCCGCAGCGAGCGGGCGCAGCGCAAGGTGGCCGTGGTGCTGTTCAATTTCCCGCCGAACGCCGGCAGCACCGGCACCGCCGCCTTCCTGTCCGTGTTCCAGTCGCTGTACAACACGCTGGCCGCGATGCAGCGCGCCGGCTATGCGGTCGAACTGCCGGCCGATGTGGATGACTTGCGCCATGCGGTCTTGAAGGGCAATGCCGAGATGCATGGCGCGCAGGCCAATGTGTTCGCCAAGATCAGTGCCGACGACCATGTGCGGCGCGAGCCCTGGCTGAAAGAGATCGAATCGCAGTGGGGCCCGGCACCGGGCCGGCACCAGACCGACGGCCGCAGCATCTACCTGCTCGGCGCGCGCTTCGGCAATGTGCTGGTGTCGGTGCAGCCGGCAATGGGCATCGAGGGCGACCCGATGCGCCTGCTGTTCGACAAGGGCTTCGCGCCCACCCATGCGTTCTCGGCGTTCTATCGTTACCTGCGCGAAGATTTCGCGGCCGATGCGGTGCTGCACTTCGGCACCCATGGCGCGCTCGAATTCATGCCCGGCAAGCAGGCCGGCATGTCCGGCGCCTGCTGGCCGGACCGCCTGATCGCCGACCTGCCGAATGTCTATCTGTACGCCGCCAACAACCCGTCCGAAGGAACGATCGCCAAGCGCCGCGCGAATGCGACGCTGGTTTCCTACCTGACGCCGCCGGTGGCCGAGGCCGGCCTGTACCGCGGCCTGAGCGAGCTGAAGGCCTCGCTCTCGCGCTGGCGCCAGCTGGGACCGGAAGAAGACCATGAGCGCCCGGCGCTGGCCGCGCATATCCATGGCCAGGCCTGCGAGCTTGACCTGGCCACGCCGGAGCCGGCCTGGGACGCGGCCAGCACCCGCCAGATCGAGGCCCTGAACGAGGCGCTGCTGGAACTGGAATACACGCTCATACCGCACGGCCTGCATGTGGTCGGCAAGGCGCCCACGCTGGCCGAGCGCATCGACATGCTGGCCTCGATCGCCGAATCCGCGCATGGCGTCAAAGTCGACGAGGCCTTGCGCGCCGCGATCGCCGCCATGCTGACCGGCGGCAGCGCACCGATGACGGCCGAGCGCCGCGAGCTGCTGCAGAAGCTGGCCGCCTGCAGCGACCTGATGAATGAATCCTTCGAGCTCGACGGCATCCTGGCCGCGCTCGACGGCCGCTACCTGCGCCCGGCGCCCGGCGGCGACCTGATGCGCGCCCCGGAAATCCTGCCGGCCGGCCGCAACCTGCACGGCTTCGATCCGTTCCGCCTGCCCAGCGCCTATGCGGTCAAGGAAGGCGCGCGCCAGGCCGAGCGCCTGCTCGAGCGTCACCTGCAAGACGGCGCCGCATTCCCGGAATCGATCGCGATGGTGCTGTGGGGCACCGACAATTTGAAGAGCGAAGGCGGACCGATCGCGCAGGCGCTGGCCCTGATGGGCTGCGAGCCGCGCTTCGATACCTACGGCCGGCTGGCCGGCGCCCGGCTGCTGCCGCTGGAGCAACTGGGCCGGCCGCGGGTCGATGTGGTCATCACGCTCTCGGGCATCTTCCGCGACTTGCTGCCGCTGCAGATCCGCATGCTGGCCGAGGCCGCGCTGCTGGCGGCCGAGGCCGACGAACCGGTCGAGCGCAACTTCATCCGCAAGCATGCGCTGGCCTGGCTGGCGGAAAACGGCGGCGACATGCAGACCGCCGCGCTGCGCGTGTTCGGCAATGCCGAGGGTGCCTATGGCGCCAACGTCAACCAGCTGATCGACTGCAGCCGCTGGGAAGACGAAGACGAGCTGGCCGAGACCTACACCAGCCGCAAGGGTTTTGCCTACGGCACCTCGGGCCGCCCGGTGTCGCAGCCGCAGTTGCTCAAGAGCGTGCTGGCCAAGGTCGAGCTGGCCTACCAGAACCTCGATTCGGTCGAGGTCGGCGTGACCACCATCGACACTTATTTCGACACGCTCGGCGGCATCAGCCGGGCGGTCAAGCGCGCCAAGGGGCCGGATGCCGTGGTCGCACCGGTCTATATCGGCGACCAGACCCGCGGCGGCGGCACGATACGCACGCTGACCGAGCAGGTCGCGATCGAGACCCGCACCCGCATGCTGAACCCCAAATGGTACGAGGGCATGCTTGCGCATGGCTTCGAGGGCGTACACCAGATCGAGCTGCACCTGACCAACACCATGGGCTGGTCGGCCACCACCGGGCAGGTACAGCCGTGGGTGTATCAGCAGCTGACGCAGACTTTCCTGCTCGATCCGGAAATGCGCGAACGATTGGCAAGGCTCAATCCGACGGCATCGGCGCGTGTCGCCAGCCGCCTGATGGAGGCTTGCGAAAGGCAGTACTGGACACCGGACGCGGACATGCTGGAAGCGATGCGCCGTGCGGGAGAAGAGCTGGAAGACCGGCTTGAAGGCATAGGCGAAGGAGCCATGGAATGAATGTAAGCAAAGTGCCCGTCAATGAAATCCGCCGCGAGCGGCGCGGCGACGGCGAGGGCAGTGTGCAAGTGCCGCTCGACCCGATGCTCAAAATCGGCAACGCCAAGGTGTTCGCGATCTATGGCAAGGGGGGCATAGGCAAGAGCACCACCTCGTCCAACCTGTCAGTCGCCTTTTCGAAACTGGGCAAGCGCGTGCTGCAGATCGGCTGCGACCCCAAGCATGACTCGACGTTCACGCTGACCAAGAAGCTGATGCCGACCGTGATCGACGTGCTCGAATCGGTCGATTTCCACAGCGAGGAATTGCGGGTCGAAGATTTCGTCTTCGAAGGCTACAACGGCGTCATGTGCGTCGAGGCCGGCGGCCCGCCGGCCGGTACCGGCTGCGGCGGCTATGTGGTCGGCCAGACCGTCAAGCTGCTGAAAGAACACCACCTGCTGGATGACACCGATGTCGTCATCTTCGACGTGCTGGGCGATGTGGTCTGCGGCGGCTTCGCCGCACCCCTGCAGCATGCCGACCGCGCACTGATCGTCACCGCCAACGACTTCGATTCCATCTTTGCGATGAACCGCATCGTGCAGGCCATCGGCGCGAAGGCCAAGAACTACAACGTGCGCCTGGGCGGCGTGATCGCGAACCGCTCCGATGCGACCGACCAGATCGACAAGTTCAATGAACGGATCGGCCTCAAGACCATGGCCCATATCCCGTCGCTGGACGTGATCCGCCAGAGCCGGCTGAAAAAAGCCACGCTGTTCGAAATGGAAGGCACGCCCGAAGTGCTGGCCGTCCAGCGCGAATACCTGCAGCTGGCCGCAAGGTTGTGGGAAGGTACCGAGCCGCTGAACTGCAATGCGATGAAGGACCGTGACATCTTCGACTTGCTCGGTTTCGACTGAGCGGTCTTGAGTCAGCAGAATTGAATCAGCAGTATTGAACGGGATGGCCGGGCCAGAGCCGGGGAGCAAAGCAATGCAGATGGAACAGGCAAGTTATCAGGCGCGGCGCGCGCGGCTCGAAGAATACTTCGACCGCACCGCCGCCGATCAGTGGGCGCGGCTGACCTCGGATGCGCCGGTATCGGGCATACGCAAGACCGTGCGCGCCGGCCGCGACCGCATGCGCGAGACCCTGCTGTCCTGGCTGCCGCAAGACTTGCGCGGACGCCGTATTCTCGATGCCGGCTGCGGCACCGGCGCACTGGCCTGCGAATTGGCGATGCGCGGCGCGCAGGTGGTGGCGATTGATTTGTCGCCGACGCTGGTCGGGCTGGCGCAGCAGCGCCTGCCGGCCGACCTCGGTGGCGGCCGCATCGATTTCATCGCCGGCGACATGCTGGGGGCCGAGCACGGCCAGTTCGACCATGTGGTGGCGATGGATTCGATGATCCACTACGAGCGCAACGACCTGGTGAGCGGGCTGGCCCGGCTGACCGAGCGCACCGCGCAGTCAGTGCTGTTCACATTCGCGCCCAGCAATCCGGTGCTGGCGGCCATGATCCGCGTCGGGCGTTTGTTCCCCCGTGGCGACCGCGCGCCCTTCATCGAGCCGGTCGCCGAAGCACGTCTGCGCACGACCATTGCCGGCCACCAGCAGCTGGCCGGCTGGCAAGTCGGCCGAACCGAAAAAATTTCCAGCGGCTTTTACACCTCGCAAGCAATGGAGCTACGCCCATGAACCATCCGATCGAAATCGTCCTCGTGCTGTTCTGGACCGGCTTTATCGGCCTCAACGTCTGGCTGATGTTCACGGCCCCGAGCGCAGCGGCCGATGCCGTCGCCGAGGCAGTCGCTGCCGCCACCACCGCTGGCACGTCGATGCCCGAAGGAGAGCGCGCATGAAAAACACCAGCGATGAAATCCAGTCGGTCGAAGATGCCGCCCGCAAGGCGATCGCCGACAACCTGTTTGCGCCGCGCTTCTATACCACCGACTTCGCCGCCATGGATCGCCTCGATGTCGAGCCGGTGCGCGCCGAGTGGGATGCGATGATGGCCGAATACGAAGGCGACAATAACCACGACCATTTCCAGCGCGATGCCACCTTCGCCGACGAAGTGCGCGAATTGGCCGACCGCATGTCGCCCGAGCTCAGGCAGGAATTCCTCGACTTCCTGGTCAGCTCGCTGACCTCGGAATTCTCGGGCTGCGTGCTGTACAACGAGATCAAGCGCAATGTCACCAACCCGGACATCAGGCAGCTGATGGAATACATGGCGCGCGATGAATCGCGCCATGCCGGCTTCATCAATTCCTCGCTGAAAGACTACGGCCTTGGCATCGACCTCGGCAACCTCAAGCGCAGCAAGCACTACACCTACTTCAAGCCGAAGTACATTTTCTACGCGACCTACCTGTCGGAGAAGATCGGCTATGCGCGCTATATCCGCATCTTCCGCCAGCTGGAAAAGCATCCCGAGAAGCGCTTCCATCCGATCTTTCGCTGGTTCCAGCGCTGGTGCAATGATGAATTCCGTCACGGCGAGTCGTTCGCGCTGATCATGCGCGCCCATCCGCACCTGCTGCGCGGCGGCAACCAGCTGTGGATACGTTTCTTCCTGCTGGCGGTCTATGCCACCATGTATGTGCGCGACCACACGCGCCCGGCGCTGAAGCAGGCGATGGGACTGGAGCCGACTGAGTATGACTTCGATGTCTTCCGCATCACCAACGAGATCACCAAACAAGTGTTCCCGTTCGTGCTGGACATCGACCATCCGGCCTTCCATGACGGCCTGGCCCGTCTTGCCCGCTGCGTCAGCAAGGCCGACGCCGGCAAGGCCGCCGGCGGCCTGTTCGGCAAGCTGCGCCAGGCGGCTTGGAGCGTGGCCGGCGCGGCCGTGTTCGCGCGCATGTACCTGATACCGGTCAAGCGCCATGCGCTACCGGCGACGATACGCATGCAGCCGGCCTGGTAAGCGACCACCGCCGCCCGACCCTGCCTGCACGAGCGCCCACGCATGACACCGTACCTGCTGCCCACGCTGTTCACGATCCTCATCTGGTGGTTCTCCACCGGGGCGATCCTGTGGCTGGGCCGGCTGCCGCAGCGCAGCTTCCGCTGGATCATGCTGGGCTCGACCGTGATGCTGGCACTGGCCGTGGCCGGCCTGGCGATCTCGGCCTCGCGCACGTCGGCCGCCTCCGCCTATTGCGCGTTCACCTGCGCGGTGCTGATCTGGGGCTGGCAGGAAATCGCTTTTCTGCTGGGCTACGTGACCGGCGCGCGCCGCAGTCCCTGTCCGCCCGACAGCCATGGCTGGCGCCGCGCGCTGCATGCGACCCAGGCGATCCTGCACCATGAGCTGGCGCTGGTGTTCCTGGCGCTGCTGGTGTTCCTGGCCAGCGTGAACCAGCCGAACCAGACCGGCTGGTGGACCTATCTGGTGCTGTGGGCCATGCGCCTGTCGGCCAAGCTCAATCTTTTCCTCGGCGTGCGCAACCTGTCGGAGACTTTCCTGCCCGCGCACCTGGCCTATCTGCAGACCTATTTCACGCGCCGCCCCTGGAACTGGCTGATGCCGGTCTCGCTGGTGGCCGCCAGCGCCGTTGCCTTCCCCTTGTGGAGCGCTGTCGCATTGCAGCCGGCCGATGGCTTTGCCGCCACCAGCCTGTGCCTGGTGGCCGTACTGCTGACGCTGGCCGTGATCGAGCACCTGTTCATGATCGTGCCGCTGCCCACGGCCTGGTTGTGGAAGTGGGGCATGCGGGCCAAGGCCTGACGGCATCGCCCCGGAGAACCCGCTTGGAACAATTTTTCACCGGCACCCGCCTGATCGACATCGTGATCGCCGTCAGCCTCATCGAATGGCTGCTGCTGGCGCGCTGGCACCGGCGCACCGGCGCCGGCATCGCCCCCGGCGCGCTGCGCTGGATGCTGCTGCCCGGCCTGTGCCTGATGCTGACCGTGCGCGGCGTGATGCTGGACATGCCCTGGTATTTGATGGCGCTGCTGCTGGCCGCGGCCGGCCTCGCCCATATCGCCGACCTCAGGCGGCGCTGGACATCCTGAGAGGAGAACTGCATGCGTAAACCCTTTCCCTTTTCCGCCATCGTCGGCCAGGACGAGATGAAGCTCGCGATCCTGGCCGCGGCGGTCGACCCCGGCATCGGCGGCGTGCTCGTGCTGGGCGATCGCGGCACCGGCAAGTCCACCGCCGTGCGCGCGCTGGCCGCGCTGCTGCCCGAGATCAGGACCATGGAGGGCTGCCCCTATGGCTGCGACCCCGCGCCCGGCACGCCCTCTTGCGAGCATTGCGCGCCGCTCAAGGCGCAGGCGAAGGGCAAGCCCCGGTCGGGCCTGCGCCCGGTGCCGGTGGTGGACCTGCCGCTCGGCGCCACCGAAGACCGCGTGGTCGGCGCGCTCGACCTCGAGCGCGCGCTGTCGCAGGGCGTCAAGGCCTTCGAGCCCGGCCTGCTGGCGCGCGCCAACCGCGGCTTCCTGTACATCGATGAAGTCAACCTGCTGGAAGACCATCTGGTCGACCTGCTGATCGACGTCGCCGCCTCCGGCGAGAACATGGTCGAGCGCGAGGGCCTGTCGGTGCGCCATCCGGCGCGCTTCGTCCTCATCGGCAGCGGCAATCCGGAAGAGGGCGAGCTGCGGCCGCAGCTGCTGGACCGCTTCGGGCTGGCGGTCGACGTCAGCACGCCGACCGACCTGAAGCTGCGCATCGATGTCGTGCGCCGGCGCGACGCCTTCGAGCGCGCGCCCGAGGCCTTTGTCGCGCAATGGCAGGCCGAGGACGACAAGATCCGCAAGCGCATCGTCGCGGCGCGCAAGCGCCTGCCGGAGCTCGAACTGTCCGACCAGGCGCTCGAGCGCGCCGCCCGGCTCTGCCTGTCGCTCGGCACCGACGGCCTGCGCGGCGAGCTGGCGCTGATGCGCGCCGCGCGCGCGCTGGCAGCCTACGAGGGCAGCCGCGAAGTCACCGACGATCACCTGCGCCGCATGGCCGCGCCTGCGCTGCGCCACCGGCTGCGCCGCAATCCGCTCGACGATGCCGGTTCGGGCACGCGCGTGGCGCGTGCCGTCGACGAGGTCTTTGCACAGGCGGCGTGATGCTCGCTCCCCTCGATCGCGATCCGGATCCCTCCGAGCGCGCCTGGCAGCAGGCCGTGCAGGTGGCGGTCCTGTTCGCGATCGACCCCATCGGCGGCGGCGGCGTGCGCGTGCGCGCGCATGCCGGGCCGGTGCGCGACGCCTGGCTGGCACTGCTCAAGGGCTTGCTGGCAGGGCGGCCATGGACCCGCGTGCCGCTGTCGATCACCGATGAGCGCCTGCTCGGCGGGCTGGACCTGCCGGCCACGCTGGCCAGCGGCCGGCCGGTGCTGCAGCCGGGACTGATCAGCGATGCCGACCAGGGCGTGCTGGTGCTGGCCATGGCCGAGCGCCTGTCGCCCGGCACCGCGGCCCGCATCGCCGGTGCGATCGACCGGCGCGAGGTCGTGCTCGAACGCGACGGCCTGCGCGAGCGGCGCCCGGCGCGCTTTGGCGTGGTCGCGCTTGATGAAGGACTGGCCGATGACGCCGGCGTGCCGCCGGGCCTGTTGGAACGGCTGGCCTACGACATCGACCTGCGTGATATTTCACCCCGCACCGCCGCCGACGACCGGCTGCCGGTGATGACCTTTGGCGGCAGCGATGTGGCCGCGGCACGCGAGCGCGTGGCCGCCATCAGCGTGCCTGAGGCCGCCTTCGGCGCCCTGTGCGGCACGGCGCTGGCGCTGGGCGTGGGCTCGCTGCGCGCGCCGCTGCTGGCGCTGGCCGCCGCGCGCGCCAGTGCGGCGCTCGATGGCAATCGCGAATGCAGCGAGGACGATGTGCAGATCGCCGCCTCGCTGGTGCTGGCACCGCGCGCGACGCGCTGGCCGACGGCGCCGGATGACGGCGACAGCAGGGCGCAGGACGATACCGCACAGGACGATAGCGCCCGCGACAACACGGCGCAGGACAAATCAGCGCAGGACAGTTCGGCGCAGGACGACACGCCGCCGCAGGCGGCCGCTGCGCCCGACAGCGCCGACCCGGCCGACCCGGCCGACACCGACGAAGCTGATCACCAGCGCCAGCAGCGTGCGCAAGCGGCGCTGGAAGAGCGCGTGCTCGAGGCCGCCCAGGCCGCGATTCCTGCCGGCCTGCTGGCCAGCCTGCTGTCGGGCGCCACGCTGCAGCGCGCGGCGGCCGGACGTGCCGGTGCGCAGGCCAG